>Ga0182742_1000400_pt1 | contig 70668 bp, 63 predicted proteins | sample eDN5th37CBELigMG_FD_128880 | JGI IMG/M metagenome (GOLD analysis project Ga0182742, IMG submission 128880) | Enriched Miracle-Growth compost microbial communities from Emeryville, California, USA - eDNA 5th pass 37_C BE-Lig MG (version 2)... ...
CGAGAATTGTGTGATGGGAGCCACGATCGACTTCGACGACCCCGATCCCGACGACCGGCCGCCGCCGATACTCCACCGCAGCCCGTATCCGCCGATCGACGACTACGCGTTCCTGTCGGACTGCGAGACGACCTGCCTGGTCGCCCGCAACGGTGCCGTCGAGTGGATGTGCCTGCCCCGGCCGGATTCGCCGAGCGTGTTCGGTTCGATCCTCGACCGCAGCGCGGGGCATTTCCGGATCGGCCCGCACGGACACACCGTGCCCGCCGCGCGCCGCTACCTTCCCGGTGGGCTGATTCTCGAGACCACCTGGCAGACCGAGACCGGCTGGATCGTGGTGCGCGACGCGCTGGTGATGGGTCCGTGGCACGCGGTCGACGACCGGTCGCGTACGCATCGCCGGACGCCACCGGACTGGGATGCCGAGCACGTGCTGCTGCGCACGATCCGCTGCGTGAGCGGCACCGTGGAGTTCGAGATGAGCTGCGAGCCGGCGTTCGACTACAACCGGGAGTCCGCGATGTGGGAGTACACCGGCAAGGTGTACGAGGAGGCGACCGCGCGCTGCCGCCCGGAAACGGCCGGTTCGCATCCGGAACTTCGCCTGACGACCGATATGCGCCTGGGTCTCGAAGGACGTGAGGCACGCGCTCGCACCAGGATGTACAAGGGCGACAGTGTGTTCGTGGCCCTGTCCTGGTCCGACCACCCGGCTCCGAAGACGTTCGCGGAGGCTGCCGCGAAAATGGCCGCCACCGCAGACTTCTGGCGCGAGTGGATCACCACCGGCCGATTCCCGGATCATCCGTGGCGCAGCTATCTGCAGCGCAGTGCGCTGACGTTGAAGGGCCTGACGTATGCGCCGACCGGGGCACTGCTCGCGGCGTCGACCACCTCGTTGCCGGAAACTCCCGGCGGTGAACGCAACTGGGACTACCGCTACGCGTGGGTGCGTGATTCGACGTTCGCTCTGTGGGGCCTGTACACGCTGGGACTCGACCGGGAGGCCGACGATTTCTTCTCGTTCATCTCCGACGCGAGCCGTGACCAGCACGGCGTTCCCCGTCCGCTCCAGGTGATGTACGGGGTCGGTGGGGAACGCACTCTCGAGGAATCCGAACTCGACCACATGTGCGGATACGACGAGGCCAGGCCGGTGCGGATCGGCAACGGCGCCTATCACCAGTCCCAGCACGACATCTGGGGCACCATGCTCGATTCGGTGTACCTCCACGTCAAATCCCGTGAGCACGTGCCCGATTCGCTGTGGCCGCTGCTCAAGCGCCAGGTGGAGGAGGCGTTGAAGCACTGGCGGGAACCCGACCGCGGAATCTGGGAGGTACGCGGCGAACCCCAGCACTTCGTCTCGTCGAAGGTGATGTGCTGGGTCGCCCTCGACCGCGGCGCGAAACTCGCTGCGATGCAGGGCGAGAAGAGCTACGCGATGCAGTGGCAGAAGATGGCCGACGAGATCAAGGCCGACGTCCTCGCGCACGGCGTCGACGAACGCGGGGTGTTCACCCAGCGGTACGGGCATCCGTCGCTGGATGCGTCGGCGCTGCTGATTCCACTGCTACGGTTCCTGCCTGCCGACGACCCGCGGGTCCGAGCGACGGTTCTGGCCATCGCCGACGAACTCACAGAGCACGGCCTGGTGCTGCGCTACCGGGTCGAGACCACCGACGACGGCCTTGCCGGCGAGGAGGGCACCTTCACGATCTGTTCGTTCTGGCTGGTGTCGGCACTGGTCGAGATCGGCGAGGTGGAGCGGGCCCGCGCGCTGTGCGAGCGGTTGCTCGGCTTCGCCAGCCCGCTCGAGCTCTATGCCGAGGAGATCGATCCGCACACCGGCCGTCACCTGGGCAACTTCCCGCAGGCGTTCACACACCTGGCGCAGATCAACGCGGTGGTACACGTCATCCGCGCGGAGGAGCAGATTCAGACCGGCGCGTTCCACCCCGCCCATCTCCACCCGTCCTGATCTCAGGCGCCGGCGATCGCCTCGAGCTGCGGCCGGATGGTGTCGAGGGCGTAGCCGATGGACAGCGACGAGGGCGTGTTGAACGCGGCAACGGTCGGGTAGTCGACGACGGCGAGACCCCCACCGGTGACCGCGGGCAGGTCGGCGAAGCCGGGCAGCGCCATCAGATCCTGTTCGGTCCCGCCGTTCGGCAGGATGATCAGCAGGTCCGCGACGAGCGCGTCGACCCGCTCGGGACTGAACATCAGACGGCCCTGGCTGACCCCTGCCTCCTCCACGAGAGACGGCGGCAGCGTCATGCCCAGCTGCTCGAACAGCGCGGCGGCGCCGTCCTCGGGGTCCGCGACGACGACGAATTGTCCCTGCCCGAACACGTACTGGGACAGCACCCCGGTCCGGCCCGCAAGCCCCGGCAGGGCGGCCTCCGCGATCTCGGCCTCACGATCGGAGATGATCTTCTCCGCGTCGTCGCTGCGCCCGAGGATCTCGCCGAGCACACGGACCTGCTCGTCCCAGCGGTCGACTCCGGTGTCGCTCAGCGGCGCGACCGTCGGCGCGACCGCGGACAGCGTGTCGAAGTCGGCCTCGGAATCGACGAGCCACGAACCGAGTACGAGATCGGGTTGCAGCGAGGCGATCTGCTCGACGGGGAGGTCGCCGCCGGTCAGGAGGGAGACGTCGTCGAGTGCGACCGCGTCGGCGGCGACGTCCTGCTGCCACGGGTACAGGCCGCGCTCGTCGCCCATGCTGCCGGCGCTGAGGTACGCCACCGGCTGGATTCCGAATTCGAGCAGTGCGTCGACCCACTGCCCCGAGGTGGCGACGATGCGCTCGGGTGTGCCGTCGAGGGTCGTGGTGCCGAAGACGTGCTCGACGGTGACGGACTCCTCCGACGTCGTCCCGGTCGTGTCCTCGTCGCTCGCACAACCGGCGACGAGGACGGTCGCGACCGCGGCAGCCAGTGCGAATCGAACCCTCATGAAGCCCTCCCCCATCCTTCAGAATTTAGGGAAGGCTACCTTACCTCGCGAGGGTGAGGCTATTGCTTGGGGAATCGGGCGAGCAGCGTCTCCGCCTGCGCCGCGATGTCCCGGATGACGTCCCCGGCCGGCCGCTGCTCCCGAACGAGACCCGCCGCCTCCCCCGCGTACACGACCCCGACCTCCGGATCGTCGGCGACGTACGCGTCGGCGAGGGTCTGCTCGTCCGCGCCGCGCCCGTGCCAGTTCGCGGTGAAGTCGTTGGTGAGGGCACGCCCGCCCCACCGCTCCGGCCACGGCATGTGCCGTGCCTTGTCGAAGATGTCGGTGTAGACGGTGTCGCCGCTGCCGGCGTCGACCAGCTTCTGCCGGGCATAGGCCGGGCCGACGGTCTCCGGACTGGCCAGCAGGGCCGTACCGACGTACGCGCCCTCGGCGCCGGCCGCGAGCACCGCCGCCAGACCGCGGCCCGATGCGATCCCGCCCGCCGCGAGCACCGGCAGCGATGTCGACTCGAGAACCTCCTGCAGCAGCGGCAGCGTCCCGACCCGGCCGGTGTGTCCGCCCGCCTCGTGGCCCTGCGCAACCACCGCGTCGACTCCCGCGGCCTCGACGACCCGCAGATCGTCGATCGAGTTGATCTGCGAGATAGCCAGCGCCCCGGCGTCGTGCACGCGTTGCACGTAGGGCGCGGGATCGCCGAACGACAGCGACACCACCCGCGGCCGCAGGTCGAGCACGGTACCGAGGAGCGTGGCGTCGTCGGCCAGGGACCAGGTCATCAGACCGAACCCGAGCAGTCCCCCACCGATTTCCCGCGCCGTCTGTGCCTCGGCCTCGAGCCATTCGGCGGTGTGGAAGCGGGCCGCGCCGATCAAGCCGATACCGCCGGCGCGGGTGACCGCCCCGGCCAGGGCCCCACCGGCCCGTCCTACCATCGGCGCCCCGACGAGCGGAACGGTGATTCCGAGTTCACGGGTGAGCCAGGTGTCGAGCACGGTGGGTTCCTTCCGGTGGGGTGGCGCCTACTTCTTGGGCTTGTCGGACGCAGCCTCCGACGACAACGCCGCGACGAAGGCCTCCTGCGGCACGTCGACGCGACCGATCGTCTTCATGCGCTTCTTGCCTTCCTTCTGCTTCTCGAGCAGCTTGCGCTTACGGCTGATGTCGCCGCCGTAGCACTTGGCGAGCACGTCCTTGCGGATGGCGCGGATGTTCTCGCGCGCGATGATCTTCGATCCGATCGCGGCCTGCACCGGCACCTCGAACTGCTGGCGCGGGATGAGCTCCTTGAGCTTCGTGGTCATCTTGTTGCCGTACGCGGCCGCGGCGTCCTTGTGCACGATCGCACTGAACGCGTCGACGGCCTCGCCCTGCAGCAGGATGTCGACCTTCACCAGCGCGGCCTGCTGCTCGCCGGCCTCCTCGTAGTCGAGGCTCGCGTAGCCGCGGGTCCGGGACTTCAGCGAGTCGAAGAAATCGAAGATGATCTCGGCCATCGGCAGCGTGTAGCGCAGCTCGACGCGGGTCTCGGACAGGTAGTCCATGCCGCCGAGCTCGCCGCGGCGGCTCTGGCACAGCTCCATGATCGAGCCGATGAACTCGCTCGGCGCGATGATCGTGCACTTGACGATCGGCTCGTAGATCTCGCGGGCCTTGCCCTCGGGCCAGTAGGACGGGTTGGTGACGATGTGTTCCTGGCCGCCCTCGAGGACGACGCGGTACACGACGTTCGGTGCTGTCGAGATCAGGTCGAGGCCGAACTCACGCTCGAGCCGTTCGCGGGTGATCTCCATGTGCAGCAGGCCGAGGAAGCCGCAGCGGAAGCCGAAACCGAGCGCGACGGAGGTCTCCGGCTCGTAGGTCAGCGCCGCGTCGTTGAGCTGCAGCTTGTCGAGGGCATCGCGCAGGTCCGGATAGTCGGAGCCGTCCACCGGGTACAGACCCGAGTAGACCATCGGGCGCGGCTCGCGGTAACCGGTGAGCGGTTCGGTCGCGCCGTTGCGCGCGGTCGTCACGGTGTCGCCGACCTTCGACTGGCGCACGTCCTTCACGCCGGTGATGAGGTAGCCCACCTCGCCGACGCCGAGCCCGGCCGTCGCCTTCGGTTCGGGCGAGACGATGCCGACCTCCAGCAGTTCGTGGGTCGCACCGGTCGACATCATCTTGATCTTCTCGCGCGGCACGATCTTGCCGTCGACGACACGGACGTACGTGACGACGCCGCGGTAGGTGTCGTACACCGAGTCGAAGATCATGGCTCGGGCCGGCGCGTCCGGGTCGCCGACGGGCGGCGGGACCTGCCGGATCACCTCGTCGAGCAGTTCGGCCACACCCACACCGGTCTTGCCGGACACGCGCAGCACGTCGTCGGGTTCGCAGCCGATGATGTTGGCGATCTCCGCGGCGTAGCGGTCGGGATCGGCGGCGGGCAGGTCGATCTTGTTGAGGACCGGGATGATCGTCAGGTCCTTGTCGAGCGCGAGGTAGAGGTTCGCGAGGGTCTGCGCCTCGATCCCCTGCGCCGCGTCGACGAGCAGCACCGCGCCCTCACAGGCCTCGAGCGCGCGGGACACCTCGTAGGTGAAGTCGACGTGCCCGGGCGTGTCGATCAGGTGCATGACGAACTCTTCGTCGCCGACCTTCCAGGGCAGCCGCACGTTCTGCGCCTTGATGGTGATGCCGCGTTCGCGCTCGATGTCCATCCGGTCGAGGTACTGCGCGCGCATGGCGCGTTCCTCGACGACACCGGTGAGCTGCAGCATCCGGTCGGCGAGGGTGGACTTGCCGTGGTCGATGTGCGCGATGATGCAGAAGTTCCGGATCTTCGACGGATCCGTGAACGTCTTTTCCGCAAAGTTGCTGCTCAAACCGTGTTCCCTCGTCTCACTCGCACACCGACACCGACCGGGTCGTCGCGACCGGTCCCGTTCTCGTCCCGCTTCAGGATCGCATCAGCCACGATCCGCGCCTTCCCATCATCCCCCGGACCCCGCCCCGCAGGCACATCCAGGGTCGCGGCGGGGTCCGTTCAGGACTCCGCGCGAGAGACAGGCGGCTCCGCACCCGCCTGTTTCCCGCTCCGGTTGATGCGGACGCGCAGATCGTCGAGCCCGACCTCGTTGCCGTCCTCGCTACGAATCTGCACCCGGACCGGTGCACTCGTGGTGTCCTCGACGAGCTGCAGGGGTCCGCCGTCGTCGTGTAGATACTTGTCGCCCCACTGCATGAGCGCGAGCACTGCGGGCAGCAGATCACGGCCCATGTCGGTGAGCACGTATTCGTAGCGCGTGCGCTGACCCGGTTCCCGGTACGGGCTCTTGGCGAGCAATCCTGCTTCGACGAGTTCCTTCAGCCGCGCCGAGGCGACGGCCTCGGTGATACCCACCCGCTGCGCGAAGTCGTCGAACCGGGTCGTGCCGTAGTACGCCTCGCGCAACAGCAGCATCGCGGATCGGGTTCCGACGATCCGCATCGCGCGGCTGATCGAGCAGCGCTCACCGGTTTCCCACGCCGACCGGTCCGCGAGGGGTCCTTCGAGCTTCATCGCCATGCCCCCAGAGTACTGACTTTTGGCCGCTATAGTCAGATCCATCGCCGCTGGGTATGGTTTTGCATAGCTAGATGGTTGCAGTCAGCAGACCGAGCGTCCGGGGTCCGACCCGGCGCTCACGAACGAGAAGGACACACGATGAGAGACGCAGTGATCGTCGAGGCCGTCCGTACTCCCCTGGGCCGAGGCCGGGAGACCGGTGCGCTGCACGACGTGCACCCCGTGGACCTGATGGCCCACAGCCTCCGCGCGGTCGTCGACCGCAGCGGCGTCGACCCGAACCTGATCGACGACGTCATCGGCGGCGTCGTCAGCACCGTCGGCGAGCAGGGCGCCAACGTCACCCGCCGCGCGGCGCTGGCAGCCGGGTATCCGGAATCGGTGCCGGCCACCACCGTGGACCGGCAGTGCGGTAGCAGCCAGCAGGCGTTGCACTTCGCGGCCCAGGGAGTGATCGCCGGCGCCTACGACATCGCCGTCGCGGCCGGAGTCGAGTCGATGAGCCGGGTGCCGATGGGATCGAGCATGCTCGGGACGACCGATCCGAGCGGCGTCGCGTTCGCCGAGCGCTATCCCGACGGCCTGGTGCCCCAAGGCATCAGCGCCGAACTGATCGCCGCGCGCTGGGGCATCTCCCGCACGCAGATGGACGAGTTCGCGCTCGGCAGCCACGCGAAGGCGGCGACCGCCACGAAGGACGGGCTGTTCGATGCGGAGATCAGCTCCGTCGGCGAGGTTCGCACCGACGAAGGCATCCGCGTCGGCAGCACCCTGGACACCCTGGCCGGGTTGCGTCCCGCCTACTTCGACGAGGCGATGGCGCGCAGGTTCCCGGAAATCGAGTGGAACGTGACGGCCGCCAACGCGAGTCAGGTCACCGACGGCAGCGCGGCGCTGCTGGTCACCACGAGCGAGCGGGCCGCACAGCTCGGGCTGACGCCGCTCGCCCGGGTGCACAGTGTCGCGGTCGCCGGGGACGACCCACTGCTGATGCTGACCGCCGTCATCCCCGCCACCCGCAAGGTGCTGGCGCGCGCCGGACTGGCCCTCGACGACATCGACCTGTTCGAGGTCAACGAGGCGTTCGCGTCGGTGGTGCTCGCCTGGGCGAAGGAGACCGGCGCGGACCTGGACAAGGTGGACGTGCACGGCGGTGCCATCGCACTCGGGCACCCGCTCGGGGCCAGCGGCGCCCGCCTGACCACCACTCTGGTGCACGCACTGCGTGAGCGCGGCGGCCGCTTCGGACTCCAGACGATGTGCGAGGCAGGCGGATTGGCGAACGCCACCGTCATCGAACGGCTCTGACCCACCGAAGGGACGCACCATGAACATCCGAGGACGCGCCGTGCTCGTCACGGGCGCAACCGGAGGGCTGGGCCGGGAGTTCGTCCGCCAGTTCCTCGCTCGCGGAGCTCACCGCGTGTACGCCGCAGCGCGGCGCGATCACGACTGGCACGACGAACACGTCGTCCCGATCCACCTCGACGTCACCGACCCCGAGTCGATCCGGGCGGCGGCCGGCGCGGCGACCGATGTGGACGTGGTCGTGAACAACGCCGGGATCACCGGTGCACCGTCGCTGCTCACCTCCCCGATCGAGGAGATCCGGGCCACGTTCGAGACCAATGTCTTCGGGCCGCTCGAACTCGTCCGCGCCGTCGCGCCGACCCTGGCGCGGCGCGGCGGCGGCGCCGTGATCGACGTGCACTCGGTGCTGAGCTGGCTGGCGGCACCCGGGGCGTACAGCCCGTCCAAGGCCGCGTTCTGGGGTCTGACGAACGCGCTGCGGCTCGAGTTGGCGGGACAGGGAACCCAGGTGGTCGGCGCTCATCTCGCCTACACCGACACCCCGATGATCGCGCATCTCGACGTCCCCAAGTCCGACCCCGCCGTCGTCGTCTCCCGCATCCTCGACGCCCTCGAGGACGGCGCGGACGAGGCGCTCGCCGACGAAGTGACGAGCGGGTTCCGGGCGGTGCTCTCGACCGCCACCACCGGACGGGTCCCGAGCCGCGCCTGACGAGCCGTCCCGCTCTGTCGAGTCCGCCCGAAACGACGGTTGGTGTACCGGTATTTCGGTTCACCAACCGTCATGAGGGCACTTTTGTGTCAGGCGTCGACCTGCCCGGAGCCGTGCGCGTGCGAGGATCACCCGCGCCGGGCGTGTGCAACGACCGCAGGCCCGCTCCGGGCCCTACGCTCGGAGTCGTGTACAGCGACGACACCCCCGACTTCGACCGCCTCCTCGCCGAGACCATCACCGGCATCCTCGAGGCCAATAGCCGTCAGGGCCGTTGACCTGCCGCCACGGACGCTGCCGCCCCGGCGCCGCTAAGCTCGGCGACCGTGGCGGGTACGTGGAAGAAACTCGGAAAGCAACTGGGCAAGCTGGCGGTGGAGCAGGGTCCTCGACTGCTCGATCAACTGCAGCGCTCCGGTGCGTTGGACAAGGCCCGCTCGATCGCCGCGGACAGGGCACGCACCGCACTCGGCGGGTCGGCGCAGACCGATCGGCCCTCCCCCACACCCGGCCGGCCGGTGACCTCGCACAGCGCCCCCACCTCGCACCGGGCGCGGCGCATCGACTACGCGCCCGACCTCGACGGTCGCGCCGATCCCGGTGAGATCGTGTGGACGTGGGTCGCCTACGAGGAGGACGCGAGCCAGGGCAAGGACCGGCCCGTTCTCGTCGTCGGCCGCAACGGCTCGACGCTGCTCGGCCTGATGCTGTCGTCGAACAGCGACCGCGACGGCCACCGCGACTGGCTCGCGTTGGGGCCGGGCGCCTGGGACGCCGAGAACCGGCCGAGCTGGGTTCGGCTCGACCGGGTTCTCGACGTCCCGGAGGAAGGCATCCGGCGCGAAGGCGCGATCCTGGACCGCATACGGTTCGACGCCGTCGCCGCCCGCCTGCGCTCCGACTTCGGCTGGCAGTGAAGCCGGAGCGCAGCGAAACAGCGGTCGCGCGTTACGCGCGCAGGCCGCGGGTGTTCCCGAACAGCAGCCGGTAGACCAGTGCGCCCAGCGCGCCGCCGATCAGCGGGAACACGATGAACACCCACAACTGGCCGAGCGCACCGACCTGGTAGGGCGCGACCGCGAGGCTGCGCGCCGGGTTGACCGAGGTGTTGTCGATCGGGATCGCAATCAGGTGGATCACCGCGAGGGTGAAACCGATCGCGACACCGGCCATGAGCACGTCCGAGACCTGATCGGTGGCAGAAAGCACCACGAACACCAGCAGCGCGGTGAGCAGCACCTCGATCAGGATCGTGGCGCCGAGGCCGTAGCCCTCCTCGAGCACCCCACCGAGCGGGCCGGTGATCGCCGACGGACTGTGCTCACCCCAGCCGTTGGCACCGAGACCGTCCACGGTTCGGTCGTAGGACGGAAGCGACTGCGCGATCGTGTAGATCACCACGCCGGCGAGCAGACCGCCGATGAACTGCGCGACCCAGTAGCCGACGGCACGCGCCGCGGTGATGTGGCCGACGATCAGCTGACCCACGGTGACCGCGGGATTGACGTGGCAGCCCGAGATCGGGCCGATCGTGTAGACGAGGAACAGCAGCGTGAGACCGAATGCCAGCGCGACACCGAGGTTGCCGACCTTCGCCCCGGCGAACACCGCCGTGCCGACGGCGGAGAACACCAGCACGAACGTGCCGATCCCTTCCGCCACGAACTTCTTGACGTCCGAGAACGGTTCCGTCTCGACGTATTCCTGGGCTGTTTCGTGTTGGGACGTCATGCGACCACCTAGAGGTTCGCGGCCCCGTGGGGCCGATCCGAGTCGGTTCGACTTCCCCCTGCGTCCGGCACATTACGCAAGCCGGGTTACCTCGACAACAACCTCGTGCGCCGTGGCGCCGCCGCCGGTGTAGATGCCCTTGAGCGGCGGCACATCCGCGTAGTCCCGTCCTACCCCGACCGAAACGTGCTGTTCACCGATGAACGCCAGGTTGGTCGGGTCGTAACCCCACCACGCCCCGGTCCACGCCTCGATCCACGCATGGGACTCCCCTGCGGCGGTCACCCCGATCTCGGCGTCGACCTGCGGATGCAGGTATCCCGACACGTAGCGCGCGGGAATGTCCATGGCGCGCAGCAACAGCAACGTCAGGTGCGCGTAGTCCTGGCACACACCGCTGCGGTCCGCGTACGCCTCGACGGCCGAGGTGTGCACCCCGGTCGAGCCGGGCACGTAGTTCATCTCCTCGTGCACCCACCGCGCGGCGGCGAACACCGCCGAGACCGGATCGAGTCCGCGGGCCAGGCCGCGCGCGACCTTGGCGAGGTTCTTGTCCGCCGGCACGAACACCGTCGGCACCAGCAGTTCGTCGAACCGGTCGCGGATCGGTTCCGAACGCAGTTCGTCCCAGTCGACCGCGGTGTCGGGCGGACCCGACACCTCGGTTTCGACGACGGACAGGCCGGTGACGTCGAGCGAGGTGTGCGGAGCGTGCAGGTCGAAGGCGGTGACCCCACTGCCCCAGTAGTCGGTGTAACGGTAGGCCCGCGTCGCCGGTGTGGTGTCGACGCGGGACAGGATCACCGTCTGCCGGCCGTCCGACCGCGGCGTGAGACGAGCCTCGTTGTACGACGAGGTCACCGGCCCGTCGTAGCCGTATCCCGTGGTGTGCACCACGCGCATCCGCCAGCTCACAGTTCTCCTTCCACCGGCACGCGGTCGAGTTCCACGGCCCTCGCATCGATCCACGCCACCCACGGGGCGGAGTGGAAGAACTGACGCGCAATCGCGTCACCGACCTGCCGGCACATGTCCTGCAGCATCAGCAGGCGCTCGGCGAGTTCCTCGACGAGTACTCCCGGCTCGAGGAATTCGAGTTCGCTGCGGGCCCGCCCGAGCAGGCGCTGCGCCGCGTTCCCGGCCCCGAGCCGGTTGTCGGAGGAGTCGAGTTCGGCCAGGCAGCGTTCGGCCTCCTGGATCGCGCTGAACACCGAACGCGGGAACAGCCGGTCGAGCAGCATGAACTCGACGATGCGGCCCGCGTCGAGCGCACCCCGATAGGTGCGCAGATAGGTGTCGTGCCCGCCCGCCGAACGCAGCACCGTCGCCCAGGTCGGGGAGGTCGGTCGGTCTCCTGCCCGCGACAGCAGCAGGCGCACCGTCATGTCGACGCGTTCGATGGACCGGCCCAGGAGCAGGAATCGGTAGCCGTCGTCGCGGCACAGGGTGCTGTCGGCCAGGCCCGCGAACATCGCGGCACGTTCCTCGATGTAGCGGAAGAACTCGTGGGGGCCGAGCCGTTTCGACGCGCGTTCACGTTCGGCGAGACCGTTGTAGGTGGTGTTGAGGCACTGCCACATCTCGGTGGACGTGACCTCGCGGGCGCCGCGCGCGTTCTCCCGGGCGGCGGCGATCGTCGACGCGATCGACGTGCCGCCGTCACGTCCGAACGCAACGAGGTCGACGACGGACTGCACATCCAGGGCACCGGCGGGCTCGTCGAACCCGAGAACACGCAGCAGCCGGCGGCACGTCTTGTCGGGATCGACCGTCGAGTCCTCGAGAAGCTGGTGGACCGCGACGTCCATGATCCGGGCCGTGTCGTCGGCCCGCTCGACGTAGCGGCCGATCCAGAACAACGATTCCGCGTTGCGCGCCAGCATCACTGCGCCCTCCCGTTCTGCTGTTGCTGCTGTTGTTGTTGCTGCTGGGTGTCGCTCAGTTCCGGTCCGCGATCGACGGATCCGACCTGCAACGGTTCCGCGACGACCCGGTCGCCGCCGAGTTCGCTCTCCTCGCCGGAGCTGCGGGGCGCGAGCACCCACGTGTCCTTGCTGCCGCCGCCCTGGCTGGAGTTGACCACCAGCGACCCTTCGGGCAACGCGACCCGGGTCAGGCCGCCCGGCAGCACCCACACGTCCTCACCGTCGTTGACCGCGAAGGGCCGCAGGTCCACGTGCCGCGGCGCGAGTGCGTCGCCCGCCCGGGTCGGGACGGTCGACAGCTGCACGACGGGCTGCGCGATCCAGCTGCGCGGGTCGGCCCGGATCTTGCGGGCCATGGTCTTCAGTTCCGCGGCGGAGGCGTCCGGGCCGAAGACGATGCCGTAGCCACCGGATCCCTCGACCGGTTTGATCACCAGTTCGTCGATGCGGTCGAGGACCTCCTCGCGTTCCTCGTCCAGCCAGCACCGCAGGGTGTCGACGTTCGGGAGCAGCGGTTTCTCGCCGAGGTAGTAGTCGATGATGTCGGGCACGTAGGTGTAGATCAGCTTGTCGTCGGCGACGCCGTTGCCGACGGCGCTCGAGATGACGACGTTGCCCGCGCGGGCGGCATTGAGGATGCCGGCGACACCCAGCACCGAGTCGGGCCGGAACTGCATCGGGTCGAGGAAGTCGTCGTCGATGCGGCGGTAGACGACGTCGACCTGCTGCTCACCTTCGGTGGTGCGCATGTAGACGATGTTGTCGCGGCAGAACAGGTCGCGGCCCTCGACGAGTTCGACGCCCATCTGCCGGGCCAATAGCGAGTGCTCGAAGTAGGCGGAGTTCGCGACGCCGGGGGTGAGCACCACGACGGTGGGGTCGGCGGCGTTGGGGGCCGCGGCGGCACGCAGTGCGCGCAGCAGGCGCAGCGCGTACTCGCCGACGGGCCGGACCCGGTGTTCGAGGAACAGGTCGGGTGCCACCCGGGCCATCGCGCGACGGTTCTCCATGACGTACGACACCCCCGACGGGGACCGCAGGTTGTCCTCGAGGACCCGGAAGGTGCCGGTCTCGTCGCGGATGAGGTCGATCCCGGCGACGTGGATGCGCACCCCGTTCGGCGGCACGATGCCGGCCGCTTCGCGGTGGAAGTGCTCACACGAGGTCACCAGCCGCTTGGGCACGACGCGGTCGCGGAGGATGTGTTGCTCGCCGTACACGTCGTGGAGGAACATCTCGAGCGCCCGCACCCGCTGGGTGACGCCTCGTTCGAGCTTGGTCCATTCGGCGGCGGCGATCACTCGCGGCACGAGGTCGAGCGGGAACGGCCGTTCCTGCCCGGACAGGGAGAAGGTCACGCCCTGGTCGGTGAACGCCCGTCCGAGCGCCTCGGTGCGGGCGGTGAGGTCCTCCCGCCCCTTGGCTTCGAGGATCTTCGCCAGGCGCCGGTACGGGGCTCGCACACGTCCGTCGGCGTCGAACATCTCGTCGTACGCCGCACCGGCCGCATCCGGGTAGCCGTCGAAGACATCTGTGGTCGTCGATCGGCGTCGTTTCCCGGTTCGGGCGGCAGCGTCGAGGGTGGAGTTGCGGCGGCTCATGTCCGAAATGTTCGTACACGACCGGCTCGGGTGCGGAATCGGAAACAAACTTGTCACGCCCACGAAACATTTGGAACGGGAACGAAATATTTGGGCCCCGGACGCGACCGCTTTTTGCATTGCGGCGGCCCGCTGGTATCGTCGTACGTCGGTGCGCATTGGTGCACCCAGAGCTTTCCGACCAGCTACCCAGCAAAACGACAGGATTTTACGCGTGGCCAACATCAAGTCCCAGGTGAAGCGGATCCGCACCAACGAGCGCAACCGACTCCGCAACCAGTCGGTCAAGTCCTCGCTGCGCACGGCGATCCGTTCCTTCCGCGAGGCCGCGGCCGCCGGCGACAAGGACAAGGCCACCGAGCTCCTCGTCTCCACCAGCCGCAAGCTCGACAAGGCCGCCAGCAAGGGTGTCATCCACCCGAACCAGGCTGCCAACAAGAAGTCGGCTCTGGCGAAGGTTGCCAACCAGCTCTGAGGTAGAACGCAAGCTCTGGCTCCGACAAGACCGCCCTCCGCGTGGGGGCGGTCTTTCGTCGTCCGGACCCGGACCCCACCCCCGGAGCGAACCGGAGCGGTGATCAGCGCCCGGCCAGGGCGGCGATTCGCCGGACCGCTCGCTCGACCGCGTAGTCGGCGTCGGCGGCGATGCCCTTGACCTCACCGTTGAGTGCCGCCACGATCGCCAGTCCGGACGCGACCGAGTCCGGATTCCACGCGCGGGCCTGCGCCTGCGCCTTCTTCACCTTCCACGGCGGCATCCCCAGATCCGACGCCATCTTGAACGGATCACCACGCCCGGCGGACCCGACCCGCGCGATGGTGTGCACCGCGTCGGCCAACGCGTCGGCGAGCAGCACGTGCGCGACACCGCGGTGCATCGCCCAGCGCAACGCCTCGAGCGCGCCGGCGGTGTCCCCCGCGACGGCCTTCTCCGCCACCTCGAACCCGGTGACCTCCGCCTTGCCGGAGTAGTACCGGTTCACCGCGGTCACATCGACCTTTCCGCCGGTGTCCGCGCACAACTGACTGCATGCGGCGGCGAGCTCCCGCAGATCCGAGCCCACCGCGTCGATCACCATCTGCACGACGTCGGGCGCAACGCGCACCCCGGCGGCCCGGAACTCGGCGCGCACGAAGTCGACACGTTCGCTCGCCTTGGTGACCTTCGCGCATTCGTGGACCTCGGCGCCGCACTTCTGCAGCGACCCCACCATCGCCTTGGCCCGGCCGCCGCCGCTGTGCAGGATCACCAGCGTGACGCCCTCGGGTGGTGCGGCTGCCGCGTCGAGGATCAACGCGACCGCGTCCTTGCCGGCCTCGGCGGCGGCTTCGAGCACCACCACGCGGTCCTCGGCGAACAGCGACGGACTCAGCAGTTCCGCGAGTTCGGCGGCACCGGCATCGCCCGCACGCAGCCGTGACACCGGCAACTGGGTGCCCGCACTGCTGGATTCGCGTACTCCGGCGACGATCCCGGCGACCGCGCGTTCGACGAGCAGTTCTTCGTCGCCCAGGACCAGGTGCAGTTGCGTCACGCTCACGGACCGATCGTGCCACGGTGGTCGGACACGACACCAAGTGCCCCGGACCCGGCCCGCACCACCGCAATGTCCCCCAGTACGTCGGTGGTCAATACCCGTGTGCCCAGGTCCTGCAGACTCGACAGAATCTCCGGATGCGGGTGCCCGAACGGGTTGTCGCGTCCGACCCCGACCAACGCGACGCGGGGACGCACCGCCGCGAGGAACCGCGCCGACGACGTCCGCGAACCGTGATGCGGAACCTTGAGCACGTCGGCCCGCACCTCGGCGCCCGAGCGCAGCAGTGCCTCCTGCGCACCCGCTTCGGCATCGCCGGTCAGCAGCACCGACCCGATCGGGGTGTCGGCCCGCGCGACCAGCGACCGGTCGTTCTCCTCACCACCGCCCGGGCCGTCGCCGAGCACCCGGAGGGTGATCGTCCCGATCGTGAACACCTCGCCCCGGTGGATCTCCCGGGTCGGCACCGCGAACCGCCGCGCGGTCGCGACCAGGTCGGCACCGCCGGGCCGCGAGGTCGCGCCCGGGCCCGTGACGACGACCGCCACCGACCGATCCGCGAGCACACCGTCGAGACCGCCGACGTGATCGGCATGCAGATGGGTGATCAGCAGCATCGGGATGCGGGTCACCCGCAGCCGGCGCAGGCACCGGTCGACGGCCACCGGGTCCGGTCCGGTGTCCACGACGATCGCGCCGCCGTCGCCGGTGGACAGCACGAAACTGTCGCCCTGCCCCACATCGCACGCGACGAGTACCCATCCCGTCCCGGGCCAGCCCGGCCGGTCGAGCCACACCGGCACGCACACCGCCGCCGCGGCCAGTGCCGCGACCGCGACGATCCTCCTCAGCCGACGGTGCCGTGCCACCACCCAACCGCACACGATCGCCGCACCGACGGTCACGGCACCTGCCGCGCCCGCCGGAACCGTCAGCTCGGCGGTGGGCAACGCAGCCGCGCGTTCGGCCACTTCGAGCAGCCACCACAGCATCGGGGCGGCGCCGCGCGCGAGCAGTTCCGCCCCCGGCGGCCACGCCGCGCCACACAGGACGACCAGGGACCCGAGCACCGTGAGCGGCGGAAGCACCGGAGCCACCAGCACATTCGCGACGACCGCAACGACACTCACCGAGCCGGACAGGGCCGCGACGATCGGGGCGGTGACGACGAACGCCGCCGCGGACACCGCACACACCTCGGCGAGGGCCCGCGGGACGCCACGGGCCCGCATGCGCGTCACCCACCCCGGCGCCACCGCGATCAGCCCAGCCGTCGCGACGACCGACAGCGCGAAACCGGCGTCGGCCGCGAGCTCCGGTGCGCCGATCAGCAGCACCCCGATCGACGCGGCGAGCGCCGGCATCGCCTGCCTGCGGCGTCCCACCACCAGCGCGAGCAGCCCGACCGATCCCATCGCGGCGGCGCGCAGCACGCTCGGTGACGGCCGCACCACGACGACGAACGCGACGAGTGCCAGGGCTGCGAGGACGGTGCCCGTGCGCGGTCCGATTCCGAGCGCCCGCACGAGCAGCAGCACCGCGCCGAGCACGATGCTCACGTTCGCCCCGGACACCGCGGTCAGGTGGGTCAGGCCCGCGACCCGGAACTCCTCGCGCACGTCGTCCGGCAGGTTCGAGGTGTCCCCGACGATCAGCCCCGGCAGCAGCCCGGCGGCATCGGGCGGCAGCACGGTCTGCGCCGCGGACGCGAGCCGTTCCCGGACGGTCGCGGCCCACCGCTGATGCCGCGGCGGCGGCGCGACCGCGCGCGGTGGTCCCTGGGCCCGCAGCAGCGCGACCACGAGTCCCGGTCCGTCCGCGACGGCGAGCGTGCCGCGCACCGTGATGTGTTGTCCCGGAACCAGTTCCGCCCATGTTTCGGCCGACGCGAACAGGACGACCGAGCCGCCCGCGTCGACGCGTTCGCGTCCGATCTGCACGGCTCGTATCGACGCCGGGATCCGCACCTGCGGATCCCCACCGAAAGCGTTCTGCCGCACCGGTTTCGGATCGTCGTCGACCACCACTTCGGCGGTGACGGTCGCTCCGCGCGGCGCTGCGGTCGCGAGCGGATGCGTCTCGGCGGCCGCGGCGCGCACCCCGACGGCGACGCCGTAGCCGGCGCCGATCAGCAACGCTGCCAGGAGCGGTCCCGCGACCGCGTGGACCCGTCTCGATCCGCGTGCGCGGGTGAGCGCGGCGGCGCCGGCGAGCAGCACGGCGACGACAGTGGCGGCCAGAGCTGCCCGGCTCCCCGCGTACAGGCCGAGCAGCGTGACGGCCCATGCCGCGGCCGCGCACGGAACCAGCCGCGCATCGAGCCGGTCGCTGTTCACACCGTGACCAGCGTGCGCAGTCGCGCGAGCCGGGCCGGGCCGATGCCGTCGACCTCGCCGAGTTGCTCGACGTCCGTGAACGGCCCGTTTTCGTCGCGCCAGGCGACGATGGCCGCGGCGGTCACCGGACCCACCCCGGGCAGCGCATCGAGCGCCGCTTCGTCGGCGGTGTTCAAATTCACCGGTCCCGCCGCACCTCCCGATGTCGGGGCGGGCGATCCCACACCGGTTCCGGCGCTCGACACGCTGCTCGCGGGAGGCGGCGGATCGGGTGGCACGGCACCGACGACGATCTGGTCGCCGTCGGCGACACGTTGCGCCAGATTGATGCCCGTGAGATCGGCGCCCGGCAACGCTCCCCCGGCGGCGGTCAGCGCATCCGCGACCCGGCTCCCGGGTGCCAACGTCACGAGCCCCGGCGCGGCGACCAACCCGACGACGCTGACAACGAGTTCTTCGGGCTCGACCGCGTCCGACGTCGGCGCCGCGCCGCTCGGCACGGAAACGAGCGGCTCGGACACGGTCGACACCGAGGGCAGCGGTGGAACTGCTTGCGGCACAGGCTGATCACGCCACACCACGACGAACGCGACGAGCGCCGCGACGATGCCGACGACGCCGAGGGCCGCGGTCCCGCCGTGCCCGGTCTGCCAGCGTGCCGCGCGCAATCGGTCGACCAGCCGCAGCGGTTCCGGTTCGCCGACCGGTGGCTCTTCCCCGAAGTCACCGACAGCCCCGTCACCGGCAGCCCGGTAGTCACCGGTAGCCCCGTGGTCACCGGCAGCACGGGCGATCGCGTCCAGCCGGAACCGGACCCGTTCCCCCTCGTCGCCGCTCCCCATGCCGCGACGGTATCCACCGGGGATTCGACGCGAGACCCGCCGACGCCGGATCCGGCGAATCTGTGGATGAATCCGGCGCCTGTGGACAACCCTGCGCTATTGAAAGAACACTGCGCTATTGAAAGAACACTGCCGCGCGGTCCGCGAGATCCAGCACCGGCTGCGGCGCGATCCCGAGCACGACGGTCACCAGCGCGGACACCGCCACGACCACGGCGGTCACCGCACCCGGCGCGACGACCGTCACCGCGTCGTCCCCCGGTTCGGTGAAGAACATCAGCACGATGACCCGCACATAGAAATAGGCGGCGATCGCACTGCACACGACACCGACGACGACCAGCGGCGCTGCCCCACCCTCGATCGCGGCACCGAACACCGCGAACTTGCTGACGAAGCCACTGGTCAGCGGGATCCCGGCGAACGCGAGCAGAAACAGGGCGAATGCCGCTGCGGCGACCGGAGATCGGCGGCCCAGCCCCGCCCACGCGGACAGATCGCCGGCTTCCCCGGTGCGGTCGCGGACGAGCCCGACTATCGCGAACGCCCCGACGGTGCTGATCCCGTAGGCGAGAAGATAGAACATCGTCGACGCGACGCCTGCGTGGTTGGCCGCGACCAGGCCGGTGAGAACGAACCCGACGTGGGCGACGGACGAGTACGCGAGCATCCTCTTGACGTCGCGCTGGGTCACCGCGATCACCGACGCGGCCACCATCGTCAGGACGGCGACGGCCCCGAGCACCGGCTGCCAGTTCGCGCTCAGCCCGGGCACCGCGACGTAGAACACCCGCAGCAGCGCCCCGAAGGCCGCGATCTTCGTCGCCGACGCCATGAACGCGGTGACCGAGGTGGGGGCGCCCTGATAGACGTCGGGGATCCACGACTGGAACGGCACCGCACCGACCTTGAACAGCAGCCCGACCGCGAGCAGCGCCACGCCGATCAGGGCGAGGGTGTCGTCGCCGGACCCGTCGGCGACGGCCGCCGCGATCCCGGACAACCGCACCGTGCCCGCGTACCCGTACAGCAACGCCATGCCGTAGAGGAAGAACGCCGACGAGAATGCGCCGAGCAGAAAGTATTTCAGCGCCGCCTCCTGCGACAGGAGGCGGCGGTGCCGCGCGAGGCCGCACAGAAGGTACAGCGGCAGCGACAGCACCTCGAGGGCCACGAACATGCTGAGCAGGTCGTCGGATGCGGGGAACAGCAGCATCCCGCCGACCGCGAACATCGCGAGCGGGAACACTTCGGAGGTGGCACTCCCTTTGCCTGCCGCCGCGCGCTCGGCGGCGCTTCCCGGCGGCACGGCCGGTTCCGGTGCGAAGTCGTCGACGGCGAACCGGACCCCGGCCGTGACCGTCTCCGCCACTGCCACACGACGTTGCGCGATCAATCCGACCGCGAGTATCGAGGTCAGCAGAATCGCGCCCTGCAGGAACAGGGCCGGGCCGTCGATCACGACCGCGCCGAGCACCGCCGAACTGCTGGTTCCGGCGAGCGAGACGACCGCGACGAAGGCCGCGACGAGACCGGCGATCGCGAGCACGAACTGGGTCGTGTGCCGGACCCGGCGGGGCACGAATGCCTCGACGAGCACCCCCGCGACCGCGACACCGAGCACGATGAGCATCGGCGCGAGCAGACCGTATTCGATCGACGGGGTGCTGATCTCGTTCACTCGGATTCACCTCCCTGCTCGGGCGTATCGGTTTCCGGATCGGCACCCACCACCGCCCCGGTCAGCACCGGACCGGGCACGGTGGGCGCCGGGTCGGTCTGCCCGATCGTGGTCATCGTGTGGTTCACGGCCGGGTCGATCACATCGAGCGCGGGTTTCGGGAACAGGCCGAGCACGATGAGCAGCGCGACGAGCGGTGCGACGACGACCAGTTCGCGCGGCACCAGGTCGCGGACCTCCTCGTTGCCGGAGGCGAGCGGACCGGTCATCATCCGCTGGTACAGCCACAGCACGTAGACCGCGGAGAGCACGAGCGCGCCGGCGGCGAACACCGCGGCGACGCCGTAGCGCGGGAATGTGCCGATCAGGACCAGGAATTCGCTGATGAACGGGGCGAGCCCGGGCAACGACAGCGTCGCCAGACCGGCGACGAGGAACGTGCCGGCCGCGATCGGCGCCACGTTCCGGACCCCTCCGAACGAGGCGATCATGCGAGAACCCCTGCGGGAGACGAGGAATCCCGCGATGAGGAACAACGCCGCGGTCGAGAGCCCGTGGTTGACCATGTACAGCGTCGATCCGGTCTGGGATTGGCTGGTCATCGCGAAGATGCCCAGCACGATGAACCCGAAGTGCGAGATCGACGTGTAGGCGATCAGCCGCATCACGTCGGTCTGCCCGATGGCGGCGATCGCGCCGTAGAGGATGCCGATCACCGACAGGGTGACGATCAGCGGCGCGAACGTCGCCGAGGCCTCGGGAAACAGCTGCAGGCAGTACCGGATCATCGCGAACGTGCCGACCTTGTCGACGATCGCCATCATCAGCACGGCACTTGCCGGTGTCGCTTCGACGGCGGCGCCGGGCAGCCAGCTGTGGAACGGCCACAGCGGCGCCTTGACCGCGAACGCGAACATGAACCCGAGGAACAGCGCGTTCAGCAGCCCCGGGGAGGCACCGAGTTCACCGGCCGTCGCCAACGCGACGACCTCCCGGAAGTCGAACGTCCCCACCCCCAGGTCGACGGTCAGGATGTACAGGCCGATGACCGCGGCGAGCATCATGAGGCCGCCGAACAGGTTGTAGAGCAGGAACTTCACCGCCGCGGCGGAGCGGGCGGCCCGGTCCTGCGCCCGACCGAATCCGCCGATGAGGAAGTACATCGGGATGAGCATCGCCTCGAAGAACACGTAGAACAGCAGGATGTCGAGTGCGGTGAACGCCAGCAGCACCATCGCCTCGACCACCAGGATCAGCGCGACGTACGCGTGCGGACGCTTGCCCCCGATGCCGTTCCGCACCACGGTGTCCCCGGTGTCGTTCCATCCGGCCAGCAGCAGCAACGGCACCAGCACCGCGGTGAGCAGCACCAGCACCAGCGCGATGCCGTCGACCCCGAGCGTGTATCCGGCGCCGAAAGACGGGATCCACCGGTGCGATTCCACGAACTGGTACTGCGCTCCCCCGGGTTCGAACCGCACCGCCACGACGATCGCGAGCACCGCGACCACCAGCGACACGACGAGGGCACCGGCCTTGGCGAGGTCGGGCCGGCGCGCCGGCACCGTCCACACGAGCAGCGCGCCGATCGCCGGCACCAGCCACAACGCGCTCAGCCAGGGGAACTGGTTCATCGCATCCTCACCAGAGCACCATCGTGGCGACCACGAGGGCCGCGCCTACCAGCATGGACAGGGCATAGGACCGGGCGAATCCGGTCTGCAGCGTGCGCAACCGCGCCGACGCGGCCCCGATCAGCGCGGCGACCCCACCGACGGCACCGTCGACGGCACGGTCGTCGACCTCGACGAGGGCGCGGGTCGCGTGCTGTCCGGGTCGCATGAACACCGCTTCGTTGACCGCGTCCCCGTACAGGTCGCGGCGCGCGGCGCGAGTCAGGACGGACACCTCGTCCGGTGCATCGACCGGGATCTCGCGGATCGCGTACTGCCGGTAGGCGATCGCGACACCGACGAGCACCACCGCGAGGGTCACGACGGTGAGCACCCACACCGGGAACGGCAGTTCACCGTGCTCTTCCCCGACCACCGGTTCGAGCCAGTTCACCAGCGCCCCACCGTAGGCCAGCAGCGCGCCCCCGGCGACCGACCCGATCGCCAGCACCACCATCGGCACGGTCATCACCCCGGGTGATTCGTGCGGGTGCGCATCCTCCGCCCACCGTCGCCGCCCGAAGAACGTCATGAGCATCACGCGGGTCATGTAGAACGCGGTGATGCCGGCGCCGAGCAGCGCGGCCGCGCCGAGGACGAATCCTTCGACGCCGCCGGATCCGAACGCCGCTTCGATGATCAGGTCCTTCGAGAAGAAGCCCGCGAACGGCGGTATCCCGATGATCGCCAGATATGCGAGACCGAATGTGACGTAGGTGATCGGCATGACGGTGCGCAGGCCACCGAAGCGGCGCATGTCGGTCTCGTCGTTCATGCCGTGCATCACGGATCCGGCGCCGAGGAACAACCCGGCCTTGAAGAAGCCGTGGGTGAGCAGGTGCATGATCGCGAACGCGTAACCGGCCGGGCCGAGGCCCGCGGCGAGCACCATGTAGCCGATCTGGCTCATCGTAGACGCCGCCAGCGCCTTCTTGATGTCGTCCTTCGCGCAGCCGATGATCGCGCCGAACAGCAGGGTCACGGCCCCGACGATCACCACGCCCAGTTGCGCGCCGGGCGCGACGTCGAAGATCGGGCCGGATCGCACGATGAGGTAGACCCCGGCGGTGACCATCGTCGCCGCGTGGATCAGCGCGGACACCGGGGTCGGGCCTTCCATCGCGTCCCCGAGCCACGCCTGCAACGGCACCTGCGCGGACTTGCCGCACGCCGCCAGCAACAGTGTCAGGCCGATCGCGGTCGACACCGTTTCGCTCGCACCCGGAACCGCGGCGAAGACGTCGGCGAACCCGATCGTGCCGAACGAGGCGAACATGATCATCATGGCGACGGCCAGGCCCATGTCACCGACCCGGTTGACGACGAACGCCTTCTTCGCCGCGGTCGCCGCGGTCGGCTTGTACTGCCAGAACCCGATGAGCAGATACGACGCGAGACCGACACCCTCCCATCCGAGGTACAGGCCGAGATAGTTGTCGGCCAGCACCAGCAGCAGCATCGCCGCGAGGAACAGGTTGAGGTACGCGAAGAACAACCGCCGTCCGGGTGCTCGTCCCGCGGTGTTGCCCGACGGGTCCGGGCCGTGCGCCATGTAGCCGACCGAATAGATGTGGATCAACGACCCGACCCCGGTGATGAGCAGCACGAAGCACATCGACAACTGGTCCAACTGCAGGCCGAAGTCGACCTGCAGGTCGCCGACAGGGACCCACGAGAACAGGTCCTGCTGCACGGCCCGGTCGCCGGCGTCGCGCCCGAGCATCTGCACGAACAGCACCACGGCCAGCCCGAACGAGACCAGCGCGGTCGCGCATCCGACCAGATGTCCCCACGTGTCGCTGCGCCGGCCGGTCAGCAGCAGTACCGCGGCGCCGGCGAGCGGCAACGCCGGCAGAAGCCACACGGCCGAGGTTCCGCCCATCCCGGTCTCCTCCCAGTTCTCTCGGCAGGCTCAGTGTTCTGAGCAAACTCAGTGCTTGAGCAGGTTGTTGTCGTCGACCGACACCGAACGCCGGGCGCGGAAGATGGTCATGATGATCGCGAGGCCGACCACCACCTCGGCGGCGGCGACGACCATCGTGAAGAACGCGAACACCTGCCCGTCGAGATTTCCGTGCATCCGCGCGAACGTCACGAACGACAGGTTCACGGCGTTGAGCATGAGCTCGACACACATGAACACGATCAACGCGTTGCGCCGCACGAGAACACCTGCGGCGCCGATCGTGAACAGCAGCGCGGAAAGGTACAGGTAGTTCGCCGGATTCATCGGGTCTCCTCCTCGTCCGGCCGCTCGACGATCGCACCCCGGGCCTCGAGTACCCGGCTCACCGACAGCGGCGAATAGCTGCCGTCCGGCAATCGGGCCGGAACGTCGACGGCATTGCGCCGCGCGTACACCCCGGGACTCGGCAACGGCGTCACCCGCACCTGCGGTTCCCCCGCAGCGGCCGCCGCGCCCCATTCCCGGAACCGCCTGCGGGCCAGTTCCTTCTGGCTGAGACGCTCATCCGTCCGTTCGCGATGTGTCAGCACCATCGCGCCGATGGTCGCGGTGACGAGCAGCGCCCCGGTGAGTTCGAACGCCCACACATACCGCACGAACAGCAGTTCCGCGAGACCCGCGACGTGCCCGTCACCGGCGTCCACCAGACCCGCGAACGGCGGCAGTTCGGAATCGGCGAGGAACCCGATGATCAGCACCCCGAACCCGATTCCCGCCACGACCGCCGCGATGCGGTGCCCGCGAAGGGTTTCGGTGAACGATTCGGACGCGTCGACGCCGACGAGCATCACCACGAACAGGAACAGCATCATGACCGCGCCGGTGTACACGACGATCTGGACGACACCGAGGAACTGGGCGTCCTGTGCGATGTAGAAGGCGGCCAGCACGATCATGGTCAGTGCCAGGAAGATCGCCGAGTACACGGCCTTGCTCGAGACGACGACCCCGATCGCACCGATCACCGCGACGACGGCGAGAATCCAGAACTGCACCGCCTCACCGGTGGACGTGCGTTCCACGACGTCCTGAGCGAGAACTACAGGGGTGAGCGTATTCATCGTTCGACCCCGTCCTTCGGGGCAGCGCCCGGTACCAGGCCCCGGTAGTAGTCCTCCTCGGTGGTGCCCGGGTACATCGCGTGCGGCGGCGCTTCCATCCCTGGTTGCAGCGGCGCCAGCAGCCGCGACCGGTCGTAGATGAGATCGGCGCGGTTGTCGTCGGCCATCTCGTATTCGGCGGTCATCGTCAGCGCGCGCGTCGGGCACGCCTCGACACACAGACCGCAGCCGATGCAGCGCAGATAGTTGATCTGGTAGACCCGGCCGTACCGCTCCCCCGGCGAATACCGTTCTTCCTCGGTGTTGTCCGCCGCTTCCACGTAGATTGCATCGGCCGGGCACGCCCACGCGCACAGTTCGCAGCCGATGCACTTCTCGAGCCCGTCCGGATGCCGGTTGAGCTGATGGCGGCCGTGATATCCGGGCGCCGGCGGGCGTTTCTGCTCGGGATACTGCTCGGTGATCGGCTTCTTGAACATCGCCGCGAAGGTGGTGCCGAAACCGGCGATGGGATCGAGGAATTCGGGCATCGTCATCCCTCCCCGGGGGTGCGTTGCGCGGGTACGGGACCCGGCATCGGTGGGACCGGGAAGCCCCCGGCCCCAGGGTCGAACGGTTCGGCCGCCTCCGGTGCGGCCCGGGTGGGTTCGCCGCCACCGGCCGCGCGCCGCAACCGTGTGAGCACGAGGAACGCCAGGACGCACACCACCCCGACGGCGGCGAGTGTGCCCTGCCCGGCCGCGTATCCCTCGTTGGCGAGCGCCCGGATCACGGCGACGACCACGACCCACAGCAGCGACGCCGGAATGAGGACCTTCCAGCCGAGATTCATGAACTGGTCGTAGCGGAGCCGGGGCAGCGTGGCGCGCAACCACACGAACAGGAACAGGAATGCCCACACCTTGGCGACGAACCACAGCACCGGCCACCAGCCGGAGTTGGCACCGTCCCACATGTTCAGCGGCCACGGAGCGTGCCAGCCGCCGAGGAACAACGTGGTGGCCAGCGCGGACACGGTCGTCATGTTCACGTACTCGGCGAGCATGAACATCGCGAAGCGCAGCGACGAGTACTCGGTGTGGAATCCGCCGACGAGTTCGCCCTCGGCTTCGGGCAGGTCGAACGGCGCGCGGTTGGTCTCGCCGACCATGGCCGTGACGTAGATGAGGAACGACGGAAGCAGCAGGAAGACGTACCACGTTCCGACTTGCCCGGACACGATCCCGGACGTGGACATCGTGCCGGAGAGCAGGAACACCGCGGCGAACGCCAATCCCATCGCGATCTCGTACGAGATCACCTGCGCGGTCGAGCGCAGACCGCCGAGCAGCGGGTACGTCGAGCCGGACGACCAGCCGGCGAGCACGATGCCGTACACACCGACGGAGGTGACCGCCAGGATGTACAGCACCGCGACCGGAAGATCGGTGAGCTGCAACGGCGTCCGCTGCCCGAACGCCGAAACCACCGGCCCGAACGGGATCACCGCGAACGCCATGAAAGCCGGCACCGTCGCGATGATCGGGGCGAGAAGATAGACGGGCCGGTCCACCCCGGACGGGACGATGCCCTCCTTCAACGCCAGTTTGACGCCGTCGGCGAGGCTCTGCAGAATCCCCTGCGGCCCCAGCCGATTCGGCCCGATCCGCATCTGCATGCGGGCCAGGACCCGTCGTTCCGCGTAGATCGCCACGAGCACGGTCAGCACCAGGAACGCGAACACCGCCACGGCCTTGACCAGGATCAGCCACCACGGATCGTGTCCGAACGCCGACAAGTCTGTATACCCGTCCATCACTGCACCTCCCCCGCGCGGATCCGTACGAGCCCGCCCGATCCGATGCCCAGTTGCCGGTGGACGGCGGAGCCGGGTGAGTTCAGCGGCAGCCACACCACGCGATCGGGCATCTCGGTGATCGCGAGCGGCAGCGTCACGGCGCCTCGGTCGGTGGACACCGTCACCGCATCCCCGTCGGAGGCGCCGATCTCGGCGGCGGTCGCGGCGGACAGCCGAACCACGGGCGGCCGAGCGGTACCGGCGAGGTACGGCTCCCCGTCCTGCATCCGCCCGGCATCGAGCAGCATCCGCCAGCCGGTCAGGATCGCCTCGCCGGGACCGGCGCGGGGTGGCTCGACCGTCTCCGTCTCCGTCGCCGGATCGGCCGGTCGCTGTCCCTCCCAGGGTCCGAGCAGGTCCAGTTCGCGGCGCGCGGACTCCGCGTCGGGCACGCCGAGCCGGGTCCCCATCTCGGCGGCGAGCGCGTCGAGGACCCGCTGGTCGGGCAGGGTGTCGGTGCCGCGCAGCGCGATCCCGAACTCGCGGACGCGGCCCTCCCAGTCGAGGAAGGCACCGGACTTCTCGGCGACGGCGGCAACCGGGAACACCACGTCCGCGAGATCGGTGACCGAGCTGCGGCGCATTTCCAGGCTCACGACGAATCCGGCCGATTCCACCGCCGAGCGCGCAGCCTGCGGGTCGGGGAGGTCGTCGAGGTCGACCCCGCCGATCACCAGTGCACCGAGGTCACCCGCCGCGGCCGCGGCGAGGATGCCCGCGGTGTCGCGTCCGGGATTCGCGGGGAGTTCGACGGTGCCGCCGACGCTGTGGGACCACACCTGCGCAACCCGGCTGCGCGCCTGCGGATCGGTGACGTCCCGGCCACCGGGCAGCAATGTCGGCAGCGCCCCGGCCTCGAGGGCGCCGCGTTCACCGGCCCGGCGGGGCACCCACGCGAGCCGGGCACCGGTGTCGTCGGCGAGCCGGATGGCCGCCGACAGCGCGCCGGGCATCGTCGCGCACCGTTCCCCGACGATGATCACCGCGCCGGGACGGCGCAGCAGGTCGGAGACGTCGCCTTGCTCCCCCGACCGGATCCCGTCCAGCACCGCTGCTTCGGAACCCGGCACGGCCTGCACCAGCCGGCCCGACATCTTCGTCAGGCCGCGGCTCGCGAACGGCGCGATCGACCGGACCGCGGCCCCGCCGCGCGCCGCCAGGCGCAGCCTCAGGAAGACGATCGGCGATTCCTCCTCGGGTTCGAATCCGACGAGCAGCACCGCCGGCGCACGATCCAGGTCCGAGTACGTGACGGAGAGGAGCCGGCCGGCGATGCGGGCCGTGAGGAACTGCGCCTCCTCGCCGGAGTGTTCCCGCGCACGGAAGTCGATGTCGTTGGTGCCCAGCACGACCCGCGCGAACTTCGCGTAGGCGTAGGCGTCCTCGACGGTGACGCGTCCTCCGACGAGCACGCCCGCGCCGCGCGCCGCGGCCAGTCCCCGGGCGGCGATCGCGAGGGCGGCCGGCCAGGATCTCGGCACGAGTGTGCCGTCGTCGTCGCGGACCAGCGGGGTGGTGATCCGGTCGGGTTCGGTGGCGTAGGTGAACGCCCATCTGCCCTTGTCGCAGTTCCATTCGGCGTTGACCTGCGGGTCGTTGCCCGCGAGGCGTCGCAGCACGACGCCGCGCCGGTGGTCGGTGCGTTGCGCGCAGCCGCTCGCGCAGTGTTCGCAGACGCTCGGGCTCGACACCAGATCGAACGGGCGCGCCCGGAATCGGTAGGCCGTCCCGGTCAGCGCGCCGACCGGGCAGATCTGCACGGTGTTGCCGGAGAAGTAGGAATCGAACGGTTCCTCGGCGTAGATGCCGACCTGCTGCCCGGCACCGCGTTCGAGCAGATCGATGAACGGATCACCGGCGATCTGCTGCGAGAAGCGGGTGCAGCGGGCACAGTTCACGCACCGCTCCCGGTCCAGCAGCACTTGTGAGGAGACCGCGATCGGCTTCGGGAAGGTCCGTTTGACGCCCTCGAAGCGGGAATCCCCCCGGCCGTTGGACATCGCCTGGTTCTGCAGCGGGCATTCCCCGCCCTTGTCGCACACCGGGCAGTCCAGCGGGTGATTGATGAGCAGCAGCTCCATCACGCCCTGCTGCGCCTTGTCCGCCACCGGGGACGTGAACTGGGTTCGGACGACCATGCCGTCGGTGACCGTGGTGGTACACGAGGCGAGGGGTTTGCGCTGGCCTTCGACCTCGACGAGGCACTGACGGCACGCCCCGACCGGGTCGAGCAGCGGGTGATCGCAGAATCGCGGGATGCGGATACCGAGTTGCTCGGCGGCCCGGATGACGAGAGTCCCCGGGGGAACGCTGATCTCGATGCCGTCGATGGTGACGACCGGGTCCTTGGCGGCCGCGGGCCGGTCTGCGGTCATGACGCTCCCCCTACGGTGAGGGTGGACAGGCGCGGATCGAACGGGCATCCGCCGTGGGTGAGGTGCGCGATGTACTCGTCGCGGAACAGCGCAATCGACGACGTGATGGGGCTGGTCGCGGCGTCGCCGAGCGCACAGAACGCGCGCCCGAGGATGTTGTCGGAGATGTCGAGCAGCTTGTCGAGGTCGGCCTCGGTGCCGGTGCCGGCTTCGAGACGTTCGAGGATCTGCACGAGCCACCAGGTGCCTTCGCGGCAGGGGGTGCACTTTCCGCACGATTCGTGCTTGTAGAACTGCGACCAGCGCAGCACCGCGCGCACCACGCAGGTCGTCTCGTCGAAGATCTGCAGCGCCTTGGTGCCGAGCATCGAGCCGGCGGCCCCGACCCCTTCGTAGTCGAGGGGCACGTCGAGGTGTGCGGCGGTGAACAGCGGCGTCGACGACCCGCCGGGTGTCCAGAACTTGAGCCGGTGCCCGGCGCGGATACCGCCGGCGTAATCGAGGAGTTCGCGCAGGGTGATGCCGAGCGGTGCCTCGTACTGGCCCGGCCGGGTGACGTGCCCGGACAGCGAGTACAGCGTGAAGCCCGGGGACTTCTCGGTTCCCATCGAGTGGAACCAGTCGACACCGTTGAGCAGGATCGACGGCACGCTCGCGATGGACTCGACGTTGTTGACGACGGTCGGGCACGCGTAGAGCCCGGCGACCGCCGGGAACGGCGGCCGCAGCCGCGGCTGTCCGCGCCGCCCTTCGAGCGAGTCGAGCAGCGCGGTCTCCTCGCCGCAGATGTAGGCGCCGGCACCGGCGTGCACGACGACGTCCAGGTCGAAGCCGGAGCCGAGGATGTCGCGGCCTAGGTATCCGGCGTCGTACGCCTCGGCGACCGCGTGCTGCAGCCGGCGCAGCACCGGGACGACCTCGCCACGCACGTAGATGAACGCGTGCGAGGCCCGGATGGCATAGGCCGCGATGACGACACCTTCGACGAGCGTGTGCGGCGACGCCAGCATCAGCGGCATGTCCTTGCAGGTGCCGGGTTCGGATTCGTCGGCGTTGACGACGAGATAGTGCGGCTTGGCACCGGCCGGTGTCGTCGGATCCTGCGGGATGAACGACCATTTGGTGCCGGTCGGGAATCCGGCGCCGCCGCGGCCGCGCAGACCGGAGTCCTTGACGGTGGCGATGACCTCGTCCGGGTCGGTGCGCAGGGCGCGTTCGAGCGCCCGGTAGCCGTCGTGGCTCCGGTAGGTCTCGAGCGTCCACGACCGGGGTTCGTCCCAGTACCGGCTCAGGACCGGACTCAGCGGCATGTCACTCCCCTTCCGTTCCGGTCGCCTCGGGTGCCCGCATGTTCCGTTCGCGGGCGACCCGCAGCCCGGCGAGGGTCGCGTCGCCCGGCCGCGCGCTGTCGTTCGCGCCGGGACGTTCGTCGGGGAATCCGGCCAGGATGCGGGCGGTTTCGCGAAATGTGCACAGCGTCGCGCCGCGGGTCGGCGTGATGCGTTTGCCGGCCCACAGAGCGTCGACGAGCGCGGTCGCGGAGTCCGGGGTCTGGTTGTCGAAGAATTCCCAGTTGACCATCACCACCGGCGCGAAGTCGCAGGCCGCGTTGCATTCGATGTGATCGAGGGTGATCTTCCCGTCGGGGGTGGTGTCGTCCGCCGAGCCGGGGTCGACACCGAGATGCTCTGCGAGGGCCTCGAGGATCGCGTCCCCGCCCATGATCGCGCACAGGGTGTTGGTGCAGACCCCGACGTGGTAGTCGCCGGTCGGGCGGCGGCGGTACATCGAGTAGAAGGTGGCCACGGCCGCGACCTCGGCACCGGTGAGCGCGAGTTGCGCTGCGCAGAACTCGATTCCGGCGGGGGTGATATAGCCGTCCTCGGCTTGGACGAGGTGCAGCAGCGGGATCAGCGCGGACCGCGCCACCGGGTAGCGGGCGATGATCGCGGCGGCGTCGGCCTCGAGACGGTCCCGCACGTCCGGCGGGTACGTCCGGGGTGCGCCGGGATGTTCGATGCGGTCGGTTTCGGCTGCCGTGCGGCCCAATTCGACGAAGACCGGCTCCGGCCGGTTCGCCGGGACCGCGGATTCACCGGTCGTGTGTGCCCGGGTCATCGGTCCACACCTCCCATCACCGGATCGATGCTGGCGACCGAGGCGATGACGTCGGCGACCATGCCGCCCTCGCACATCGCCGCGACCGCCTGCAGGTTCGTGAACGACGGGTCCCGGTAGTGCACCCGATACGGGCGGGTACCGCCGTCGCTGACCATGTGCACGCCGAGTTCGCCGCGGGGCGATTCGACCGCCACGTACACCTGTCCGGCCGGGACCCGGAATCCCTCGGTCACCAGCTTGAAATGGTGGATGAGTGCTTCCATGGAGGTGCCCATGATCTTGCCGATGTACTCCGGCGAGTTGCCGAGTCCGTCCTCGCGCACCGCCAGGTCGGCCGGCCACCCGACCTTCGGGTCCTCGATCATCACCGGGCCGGGCCGCAGCCGGTCGAGGCACTGCTCGACGATCTTCAGCGACTCCTTCATCTCACCGACCCGGATCAGATAGCGGCCGTAGCAGTCGCAGCCGGTGTCGGTGACGACGTCGAATTCGTAGGTGTCGTAACCGCAATAGGGTTGCGACTTGCGCAGATCGTGCGGCAATCCCGTCGAGCGCAGGACCGGGCCGGTGATGCCGAGCGCCATGCAGCCCATCAGGTCCAGGTAGCCGACGTCCTTCGTGCGGGCCTTCCAGATGGCGTTCTCGTCGAGGAGGTCCTCGAGGTCGCGCAGGCGCCGCGGGACGACGTCGACGACCTCGCGGACCTTGTCGAGCGAACCGTCGGGCAGGTCCTGCGCCAGCCCACCCGGCCGGATGTAGCCGTGGTTCATGCGCAGCCCGGTGACGGCCTCGAACACGTCGAGGATCAGTTCGCGTTCGCGGAACCCGAGGAACATCGACGTCATGGCCCCGAGTTCCATCCCACCGGTGGCCAGTGCCACCAGGTGCGAGGAGATGCGGTTGAGTTCCATGAGCATCACCCGCACGACGGTGGCGCGTTCGGGCACGAGATCGGTGATGCCGAGCAGTTTCTCGACCCCCAGGCAGTAGGCGGTCTCGTTGAAGAACGAGGACAGGTAGTCCATCCGGGTGACGAAGGTGACGCCCTGTGTCCACGTGCGGAATTCGAGGTTCTTCTCGATTCCGGTGTGCAGGTAGCCGATACCGCAGCGGGCCTCGGTGACGGTTTCGCCGTCCATCTCGAGGATGAGCCGCAGCACGCCGTGCGTGGACGGGTGCTGCGGACCCATGTTGACGACGATGCGTTCCTCGGCCAGTTCGGCGTCCGGTCCGCCCGAGGCGCGGACCGCGTCGACGATCTCGTCCCAGTCCTGGCCGGCGACGGTGTAGACGGTGCCCTCGGCGTTCCCGCCGGTCGAATACGGATCGCTCATCAGTGGTACGCCCTCCGTTCGTCGGGTGGCGGTGTCCGCGCACCCTTGTATTCGACGGGGATTCCTCCGAGGGGGTAGTCCTTGCGCTGCGGATGTCCCACCCAGTCGTCGGGCATCTGGATTCGGGTCAGCGCAGGATGCCCGTCGAACACGATCCCGAAGAAGTCGTAGGTTTCCCGCTCGTGCCAGTCGACGGTCGGATACACCGCGTACAGCGACGGAATGTGCGGGTCGGCATCGGGAACCGATACCTCGAGCCGGATCCTCCGGTTGTGGGTGATCGACATCAGGTGGTAGACCGCGTGCAGCTCGCGCCCGGTCTCGTGCGGGAAGTGCACCCCGCTGACGCCGAGGCACAGTTCGAACCGCAGGCCGGGTTCGTCGCGCAGGCACCGCGCGACCCGGGGCAGGTGCTCGGCGCGGACGTGGACGGTCATCTCGTCGCGGTCGACGACGACACGTTCGACGGCCTCCCCCGGGTTCACCGACGCCTGCGTCAGCGCCGCTTCGAGACCGTCGGCGACCTCGTCGAACCACCCGCCGTACGGGCGGGGTGTGGCACCGGGCAGCACGATCGGCCGGACGAGCCCGCCGTATCCGGACGTGTCGCCGGTGTCGGGCGGACCGAACATTCCGCGGCGCACATCGATGACCTCTGGTTCGCTCGGTTCCCGCCCGACCGGTTCCCGGCCGGTCATCGCAGCAGCCCCTTCAGCTCGAGAGTGGTCGGGGACGCGAGCGCCGCCTTCTCGGTTTCGCGGATCACCTCTTCGCGGTTGACGCCGAGCGGCATCTGCTGGATCTTCTCGTGCAGCTTCAGGATCGCGTGGAGCAGCATCTCCGGGCGGGGCGGGCAGCCGGGCAGGTAGATGTCGACGGGCACCACGTGGTCGACGCCCTGCACGATCGCGTAGTTGTTGAACATGCCGCCGGACGAGGCGCACACCCCCATCGCGAGCACCCATTTCGGTTCGACCATCTGGTCGTAGACCTGCCGCAGCACCGGCGCCATCTTCTGGCTCACCCGCCCGGCGACGATCATCAGGTCGGCCTGCCGGGGCGAGGCGCGGAACGCCTCCATCCCGAAGCGGGCGATGTCGAAGCGTCCCGACACGGTGGTCATCATCTCGATCGCGCAACACGCCAGGCCGAAGGTCGCGGGCCACAACGAGCCCTTGCGGGCGTACCCGGCCGCGGCCTCGACCGTGCTCAACAGGAAACCGCTCGGTACCTTCTCCTCGATTCCCATGTCCGACTCATCTCGCTTCCGGTGTCGCTGTGGTCCCGGTCCTCGCTGTGGTCCCGCGCCGGTTCAGTCCCATCCGAGACCACCGCGCCGCCACTCGTAGACGTACGCCACGGACACGTTGAACAGGAACAACGCCATCGCGCCGAGACCGAACAGTCCGAGGCTGTCGAAGTGCACCGCCCACGGGTAGAGGAAGACGATCTCGATGTCGAAGATGATGAACAGCATCGCCGTGAGGTAGTACTTGACCGGGAATCGCCCGCCCCCCGTGGGCGGCGGCGTCGGGTCGATTCCGCATTCGTAGGCCTCGAGTTTCGCCCGGTTGTACCGCCGGGGTCCGACCAGTCCGGCCACTCCGACGGAAAAGATCGCGAAGACGACCGCGATCGCCCCGAGCACGAGGATCGGCACATAGAGGTTCATGTCCGCAGATCCCCCTTCTCGTGATCCCGTCCCGCCACGAAACCGACCGGTCTCACCGATCGCGTCGGGCTCGATACGTAACCGGAATCACTCCTTCTGTCTGGCTGTGATATGCGACTCACCCTACAAGGGTTGTCCCCGGCCTTGTCCCGATTTTCGACCGTGCCGAAATTCGGTGGGATCGAAGGGATCCGTGGCCCGCAGGCACGCGCGACGTCGTCGTCACAAAGCCGTCACGAGCAGGTCACGCGCGGCGCAGAAGCGGCACCGCCACCTCGGCGAGCCGGAACGGATCGACCGGGTGCGGCACGGCGGCATCCGCCCGCGACCAGGAGGCCAGCCAGGCGTCGTCGGGCCGGCCCAGCAACAGCAACAGGGGCGGGCAGGGATCGATCTCGTCGCGCAGTTGCTTCGCCAGGCCGATGCCGCCGACCGGGGTCGCTTCCCCGTCGAGGACGGCGAGGGCGATGCCGCCCTCCTCCACGCGCCGGATGACGACCGGCGCGGTGGCCACCTCGACGTACTCGAGTTCCGGGAGATCCGGGTGTGGGCGCGTCCCCAGCGCACGCACGACCTGCGCGCGGGTGTTCGCGTCGTGGCTGTATACGAGCACACGCAACGGGGCTGCCCCGCCGGACGAGTCGGTCACGGACCCGATGCTAGGGCACCGACCCCCACATCGCCCGGATCCGACCGAATTCGGCGCGCGGTGAAATCACGGTTCCGCGTGGACGTTCCGATCCGGGTCCTGCCCGTCCCGCGAGACGACGATCCCGATCGCCCCGGGACCGACGTGTGCGCCCAGCACGGCGTCGAGTTCGGTCATGCGCAGTTCCGTGCCCTCCGGCAGCCGCCCGGACAGTTCGTCGAGGAGGGACTTCGCGCGCTCGGGGGCGCCCCGGTGGTGCACCGCGACCTTCGGCTCGGCAATCTTCGCGACCTCGGCGCACTGGTCGACGACGGCCTCGACGAGCTTCGCGAGCGCCTTGGACATGGTCCGGGTCTTCTCCCGCAGGACGAGTTTGCCGTCGACGAGATGCAGGACCGGCTTCATCGACAGGGCCGTACCGAGCAACGCGGTCGCGGTGCCGATCCGGCCGCCGCGCCGCAGGTGGTCGAGCCGGTCGACGACGAGCAGCGCGCGGCCGGCGTCGGCGACGTCGACGGCGCGCGCGAACACCTCGTCGAGCGATGCGCCGGTTTCGGCGAGCCGCGCCGCGGCGAGCGCCGAGAAGCCCAATCCCATTGCCGTGTTGCGGGAATCGACGAGACGCACGCGTCCCCCGAATGCGTCGGCCGCGTACCTGGCGGCCTCCCAGGTGCCGGACAGCTGCCGGGAGATGTGCACGGCGACCACGCCGTCGCCGTCGCTGTCGGCGAGTGCCCGGGCGTAGACATCGGTGAGTTCGGCGGGTGCCGGCCCCGAGGTGGTCACCTTCGACAGGTCCTCGGGCAGTTCGTCGACGCCCTCGCGGAGCTCACGGCCCTCGGAGATCACATGCAGCGGAACGACACGGATGTCGTACCGCTCCACCGCTTCCCGATCCAGACAGCACGACGAATCGGTCACCACCACAACAGACACGTCGACTACCGTATGCCGTCCGCCACCGTATCCGCATCTCGGTGCACCATCCGCACCGCTTCGACCATCGCGGCCGCGACCTTGCGGTGCGCGTCCCAGCCCCAGTGGATACCGTCCGGGTTCGCGTCGTCCGACTGGATGTTCTCGCGGACCGCCGCCGCCAGATCGACCAGGGGAACGGACTTTTCGGCTGCCCACCCGGTGATCGCGCGGGCCGCCGCGGGACGGCCCTTGTGGACCGACGCATACTGCTCGCTGCGGTGCACCGACGGCAGGGTGCCGATCACCGGCAGGTCGGGACGCATGTAGGCGAGCGAGTCGCGGATGGTCTCGAGGTATTCGACGCTCACCCGTGCCGGCAGCGCGACCGGCCAGCCGAGCGGCGACAGCCGTGGCTGGAGCCAGCCGTACGCGTTGCGCACGACGCGGCGCAGCGACGCCGGCCGCACGTAGCGGAGCTGCTCGCGCAGCGCGGTCGGCAGTGGCGACGGCAGCGTGTCCATGCCGCCGACGGCGAGTACGACGGCACCCGCGCGCGGGATCGACGCCCACACACGGGGATCCTGCGTCATCGCCCACCACGCGTCACGCGTCGTCCAGCCGATCCGGGCGACCAGCTCGACGTCCCAGCCGAGTTCGGCCGCCGCGATGTTCGGCCAGATCCGCGGATCGTCCGCGGGCAGGCCGCCCTTCGGACCGTAGTAGCTGAGCGAGTCGCCGACGACCAGCAGGGTCGGTCGCGTCGATCCGCCGGCGGCGTCCGGAATCTCCGGTGCGTCAGAGGACGTCATCGGCCACCACGTTCGCCGTCGCGTTCCACACATCGAGCCGCCATGCGGGTTCCTCTCCGTAGCCGCTGAGCCGTACCCAACCGGTGTTGCCGAGACCGCCGAGGATCGGCCAGCGATCCACGGGCAGTTCCAGGAGGGCGGCGGTGAGCGCGGCGATCAGCCCGCCGTGCGCGACGAGGACGATCGGCCGTTCCCCCCAGTGTTCGTACTTGTCGAGCAGTTCGCGCACGACCGGGACGGCACGCCGCGCCACGTCGATCCTGCTCTCCCCCTCCGGCGGCGCCCACGTCGCGTCGGCGCGCCACGCGGCCCGGGCGCCGGGCGCGACCGAGTCGACGTCGTGGTGCGTGAGCCCCTGCCACTTCCCGAGGTGCGTTTCCCGCAGGCGCGGGTCGATCTCGACGGGAACACCCGCGCTGTCGCCGAGCACGACCGCGGTGTCGTAGGCGCGCCGCAGGTCGGACGAGACGACCGCGAGCGGCTCGAACGCCGCGATCTCCCGTGCCGCGGCGAGCGCCTGGCGCCGGCCCAGCTCGGACAGCTCGGTGTCGAGCTGGCCCTGCATACGGCTGGTCGCGTTGTACTCGGTCTGTCCGTGACGCAGCAGGATCAGCCGGCGGACGATCTCCGTCACAGGTGGTCCGGGGTTTCCGGCAGCGCGTCGTGGGCGGGCGCGGCGAGGTTCCGGGTCGACGGTTCGATGCCCTCGACCGGCACGGTCGGGCAGTCCTTCCACAGCCGCTCGAGGGCGTAGAAGTTGCGTTCCTCGTCGTGCTGGATGTGGACGACCACATCGATGTAGTCGAGCAGCGTCCAGCGCCCTTCGCGGGTGCCCTCGCGACGCACCGGCTTGTGGCCGGCCTCGCGCAGCTTCTCCTCGACGTTGTCGACGATCGCGTTGACCTGCCGCTCGTTCGCCGCGGAGGCGATCACGAAGCAGTCGGTGATCACGAGTTGCTCGGAGACGTCGAGCACCACGACGTCGGATGCCAGCTTCTCGTCGGCCGCCAGGGCTGCGATACGTGCCATCTCGATGGCTTCTGCCGATGCGCTCACTGCGTGCTCTTTCTCTCGGTTGCGTTGCGGGGCTGTTCCGGTGCGGCCCCGCGGCGGACCGTCTGCGGGTCGGTCACCGCGGCGGCCCCGTCGGGCCGCCGCGAATCCTGCGGACGATACAGATTGCGTTTGCTGATGTACTGCACCACCCCGTCCGGGACGAGGTACCACACCGGGCGGTTCGCGCTGACCCGCACGCGGCAGTCCGTCGACGATATCGCCAGGGCGGGGATCTCGACGAGGCTCACGGCGTCGGCGGGCAGGCCTTCGAGGTGCGGGGCGAGGTGCTCGACGTTGAGGTCGTAGCCGGGCCGGGAGACGCCGACGAAGCGCGCACGGTCGAACAGCACCTGCCATTCCTGCCAGGACAGGATCGACGCGAGCGCGTCCGCGCCGGTGATGAAGTACAGCTCGGCGTCGGGCAGCCGTTCGTGCAGGTCCCTCAGGGTGTCGACGGTGTACGTCGGCTTGCCGCGGTCGATGTCGACGCGGCTGACGGAGAACCGGGGGTTCGACGCCGTCGCGATGACCGTCATCAGGTAGCGGTCCTCGGCGGAGCTGACGTGGCGGTCGGATTTCTGCCACGGCTGCCCGGTCGGCACGAAGATGACCTCGTCGAGACCGAAGCGGTCGGCAACTTCGCTGGCCGCCACGAGGTGTCCGTGGTGGATGGGATCGAACGTGCCGCCCATGACACCCACGCGCCGGGGCGGCGCGGGTTGCAGGTCGGATGGCTGTTGCACGGTTGACCAGCTTACGGGTTCACCGGCGGGGAACCGTCCTCGCGTGTTCGCGCAGCAGGACCCGGACTAACTTACTCTGAAGTAAGGTTCGGGGATGACGACCACCCCGGCCTACCGTGCCTGGCGCCGCCTGTCCGGTGGCGTGCTCGGATCCACCCCTCTCGGCTCCACCCTCTTCTCGGTCGGAATGTGCCTGCGGGTGCCGTACTTCGCGACCGTCCTGCCACGCGTCACCCGTCTCGAACCCGGCCTCTGCGAGGTGCGCGCACCGAAATGGTGGGGCGTCCACAACCATCTCGGCACCTTCCACGCGATCGCCGCCTGCAACCTGGCCGAGGCCGCGATGGGCATGCTCGCCGAGGCGACGGTGCCCACCTCGCACCGCTGGATCCCGAAGGCGATGAACACCCGCTATCTCGCCAAGGCGACGACCGGCCTGTCCGCGGTCGCGCACCTGGCGGAGCTGCCGGACTTCGGCGCGGTCACCTCCGGCACCGACCTGACGATCCCGGTGTCCGTCCGCGACAGGCACGGCACCGAGGTCGTGCACGCCGACATCACCGTGTGGGTCACACGACGCTGACCGGCCGCGGTACTCGGACCGGCAGGGGTGTCAGACCGGCAGGAGCGTCGACACGACCGCCGCGAGCTGCTGCGCGGTCCGGCACTCGTGCATGGTGATGACCTCGCTGTACACCTTCGCCGCCGAGTCGCCGGAACCCCACTGCCCCCGCGGTTCGGGGTTGAGCCAGTGCGCGTGCCGCGCGACCGTCACCAGATGCTCGAGCGCCTCACGGTTCGGATTGCGGTAGTTGGTGCGCCCGTCGCCGAGGATCAGCAGCGAACTGCGGCTGGTGAGGCTGTGCGCGTACTGCTCGGCGAACACCCCGATCGCGTTGCCGTAGTCCGAGTGCCCGTCGTACGCGATGAGATCGGCCTCGCGCAGCATCCGCGCCATCGACGACCCGAGGTCGGAACCCGCGGAGAAGTAGTCGGTGACCTCGTCGGTGGTGTCGATGAACGCGAACACCCGCACCCGGGTGAACTGCTCGCGCAGGGCGTGCACCAGCAGCAGCGTGAAGTGCGAGAACCCGGCGACGGACCCGGAGACGTCGCACAGCACCACCAGTTCCGGGCGGGCCGGACGCGGCTTGCGGTTGACCAGATCGATCGGCACACCGCCGGTCGACATCGACTTGCGCAGGGTGCGGCGCAGGTCGATGGCCCCGGCGCGGGCCCGGCGACGGCGGGCCGCGAGCCGGCTCGCCAGCAACCGGGCCAGCGGGGTCACGCTGCGGCGCAACGCGGTCAGCTCCGCGTCCGAGGCGCGCAGGAAGTCGACCTCCTCGGCCAGCTTCGGCACACCGTACTTCTCGACGCGGTCGCGACCGACCTGCTCGGCGGTTCGGCGCCGCGTTTCGCGCTCGACCATCGCCCGGAAATCGGCGACGCGGCGCGCTGCGGTGCGGCGCGCGACCTCGGTCTCGTAGTCGCCGGCCGGTTCGTGCTCCTCCGACGACCCGTTGCCCAGCAGCCCCTCGAGGATGCGGGTGACGAGTGTTTCGGGTTTGACGTCCCGCAGCGCCTGATAGGCGGAGAACGAGGGACCGTTCGCGGACTTGTACTGACCGAGTTCCTCGACGAGCTGGGCGGTGAGCAGTTCCGTCAGCTCCAGCGCTTCGGGCGAATCGTCGGACAGCAGCTCGGCGATCAGGTCGCGCAGCGCCTCGAAGTCGATGTCCCCGTCCGGTGTGCGCGGCAGCGACGGATCGATCCCACCGGCTTCGCGATGCCCGACCGCGGCGGGGAACCACAGGTCGAACAGCGCGTCGAAGGTGGCGCGGTGGGTGGGCCGGCGCAGCAGCGTGCACGCGAGCCCCTCCCGCAGCGCCTCACGGTCGAGCAGATCCAGCACCGTCATCACCTGACCGGCGTCGACGGTCTCCGACGGCCCGACCGCGATGCCGCGACGACGCAGCGCCTCGACGAACCCGACGAGGTGCCCTGGCAGACCGTGCGGAGCGGCGGGCCCTCGGTTCTGCCCGGGCGGGCGTGCGCCGGCCATCTCAGTTCAGCCGCAGCTCGGCAGCAGCACGCTGCTGATCGGACTGGTGTTTGAGCACGACCCCGAGCGTGGTGCGGACCGCCGCGTCGTCGAGGGTGTCGAGGCCGAGCGCCAGCAGCGTGCGGCCCCAGTCGATCGTCTCGGCGACCGACGGCAGCTTCTTGAGCTGCATGCCGCGCAGCACCCGCACGGTGCGCACGAGCTGTTCGGCGACGGCCTCGGGCAGCTCCGGGACCCGGCTCGCCAGGATCCGGCGCTCGAGTTCCGCGTCCGGGAAGTCGAGGTGCAGGAACAGGCAGCGGCGCTTGAGCGCCTCGGACAGCTCCCGCGCCGCGTTCGAGGTGAGCACCGCGAACGGCTTGCGCACGGCGCGGATCGTCCCGAGCTCGGGGACGGTGACGGCGAAATCGCTGAGCACCTCGAGCAGCAGGCCCTCGATCTCCACGTCCGCCTTGTCGACCTCGTCCACGAGCAGCACCGTCGGATCCTCCCGGCGGATCGCCGTCAGCAGCGGCCGCGAGAGCAGGAACTCCTCGGAGAACACGTCCTGCTTCGTCGAATCCCACGACTCGCCGGTTCCACTCGCGGCGTTCGCACCCGCCGCCTGGATCCGCAGGATCTGCTTGGCGTGATTCCACTCGTACAGCGCGCGGGACTCGTCGACGCCCTCGTAGCACTGCAGGCGCACCAGTTCGGCGCCGGAGGTCTGCGCGACGGCACGCGCGAGTTCGGTCTTCCCGACACCGGCCGGCCCCTCGATGAGCAGCGGCTTGCCCAGCCGGTCTGCAAGGAACACGGCGGTGGCGGTTGCCTTGTCGGCGAGGTAACCGGTCTCCGCGAGACGTGTGATCACATCGTCGACGTCGGCGAAGATCGGCGGAGTGGTGGGCAGCGCACGATCCACGCTGGATCCTTTCGATCAGGCCGGGCGGGTGTGGCCGTCGCCCCACACCACCCACTTGGTGGAGGTCAGCTCCGGCAACCCCATCGGGCCGCGGGCGTGCAGCTTCTGGGTGGAGATGCCGATCTCGGCACCGAACCCGAACTGCTCGCCGTCGGTGAATGCGGTCGAAGCGTTGACCATAACCGCTGCGGCATCGACCCGCGCGGTGAACTCCCGGGCCGCAGCCAGATCCGAGGTGACGATCGCCTCGGTGTGGCCGGTGCCGTAGCGATCGATGTGCTCGACCGCGGCATCCAGATCGTCGACGACGGCCAGCGCCACGTCGAGTGTCAGGTACTCCTCGGACCAGTCCGCATCCGTCGCCGGGACCATGCCGGGCAGGTCGCCGTGCACGACGACGCTGTGGGCCTGCATCACCTGCATCAGCTGCGGCACCGCAGTGTCGGCGATCGCCTTGTCCACGAGGATGGTCTCGACCGTGTTGCACACGCTCGGCCGGCGCGTCTTCGCGTTGACGACGATCTTCTCGGCCATCTCGAGGTCCGCGGCCGCGTGCACGTACACGTGGCAGTTGCCGACACCGGTCTCGATGGTCGGCACCGTCGCGTCGCGCACGACCGCGGAGATCAGGCCCGCGCCACCGCGCGGGACGACGACGTCGACCAGGCCGCGGGCCTGGATCAGGTGGGTGACCGAGGAGCGGTCCTCGCTCGGCAGCAGCTGCACCGCGTCCGCGGGAAGCCCCTGTGCCTCGAGCGCGCCGCGCAGCGCCTCGACCAGCGCTGCGTTGGATCGCTTCGCCGACGACGAACCGCGCAGCAGCGCCGCGTTGCCGGACTTGAGGGCGAGACCGAAGGCGTCGACGGTGACGTTGGGCCGGGCCTCGTACACCATGCCGACGACACCGAGAGGCACCCGCAGCTGCCGGATCTCGAGTCCGTTCGGCAGCGTCGAGCCGCGCACCACTTCCCCGACCGGGTCCGGCAGACCGGCGACCTGACGCAGCCCGGACGCGATGCCCTCGATCCGGGCCTGGGTCAGCCGCAGGCGGTCCAGGATCGAATCCTCGGTCCCGGCTTCGCGGGCGGCGTCGACGTCCGCGCTGTTCGCGGCGAGAACCGCATCCGCCGCGGCGAGAACCGCGTCCGCCGCGGCGTGCAGCGCGGCGTCCTTTTCGGCGGTGGTCAGCAGGGCGAGGCGACGGGACGCGACCCGGGCACGACGCGCCGCGGCGTGCACGGCCTCGCGAATGTCCCCGGTGCCCTTTGCAGCAGCGTCCGTTGCGGCGGTGTCGGGAGTCACGGCAGTCATGGTTCACAGAGTAGTCGCCGTGCCGGAGCAGCCGTCAGCGCAGCCCGCCGCTGCCGCTCGGTACAGCCCGTGTCCGGGCGGTCAGCGCAGCCCGGTGCCCCGGGCGAGAGCGGTCTGCACGAGGATCGAGACGAGCTCGCCGTAGCCGATGCCCGCCGCCTCCCACATCCGCGGGTACATCGAGATCGACGTGAATCCCGGCATGGTGTTGATCTCGTTGATCACCGGGCCGTTGTCGGTCACGAAGAAGTCGACGCGCGACAGCCCCTGGCAGTCGAGTGCCCGGAACGCGCGGACCGCGAGTGCCCGCAGTTTCTCGCTGACGTCGTCGTCGAGTTTCGCGGGCACGTCGAACTCGCACACGTCGTCGAGGTACTTGGTGTCGAAGTCGTAGAAAGCCTCGTGGTTGCCGGAACTGTCCGGCATGCGGATCTCGGCGACCACGCTGGCCCGCACGTCACCGTCCGGGAATTCGAGCACGCCGCACTCGACCTCGCGCCCGACGATCGCGGATTCGACGATGACCTTCGGATCGTGCCGGCGCGCCTTCTCGAGTGCCGCGTCGAACGACTCCCAGTCGGCGACCCGGCTGATGCCGATGGACGAGCCGCCGCGGGCGGGCTTGACGAACACCGGCAGACCCAGCTGCTCCTTCTGCTCCTCGGTGAGCGAATCGACTCCCGGGCGCAGCACGATCTGGAAACCGACCGGCAGCCCCTCGGCGGCCAGCAGCTTCTTGGTGAATTCCTTGTCCATGCCCGCGGCACTGGCGAGCACACCCGGACCGACGTACGGGATGCCCGCGAGCTCGAGCAATCCCTGGATCGTGCCGTCCTCCCCGTAGGCGCCGTGCAGCACCGGGAACACCACGTCGACCGACGCGAGGACCTTGCCGAACTCCCCTTCGTCGAGTGCGACGATGTCGCCGCTGCGGGTCGGGTCGGCGGTGAGCACGAGGGCCGACCCGTCCGCCGCGACCGTCGGCAGTTCGCGCCCGGCCTTCGCGAGGCGGGCGGGATCGGAGTCGCCGAGCACCCACGCGCCGTCGGTGGTGATCCCGATCGGCACGACCTCGTACAGTTCCGGATCGAGGTTGCTCAGGATGCTGCCTGCGGAAACGCAGGAGACGGAATGTTCGTTGCTGCGGCCGCCGAACACGACAGCCACCCGGGTGCGGGGATTGCTCACGTACAAACCGTACCGGCACGGGTCCCGGTCGCCATACCCGAGTAGGGCTCCTTCCTCGCCGGAGATGCGCTCGTCACACCACCCGGAGAGCCGCGTCGATGTCCGCGAGAAGATCCTCGGCATCCTCGATGCCGCACGAGAGCCGGACGAATCCGGCGGGCACGCGGTCGCCCCAGCGGGCGCGCCGGTCGGCCGTGGTGTGGATCCCGCCGAAACTCGTCGCCGATCCGACCAGCTCGGAGGCCGCGACGAACCGGTGGAAGGCGCGCTCGTCGGAGAGCCGGAACGTCACCAGCGGACCGAACCTGCTCATCTGCGCGGCAGCGACCGGATGGGAGGGATCGTCCGGCAGCCCCGGATAGCGCACCCCCTCGACGGCGGGATGCGATCGCAGCATCCGCGCGACCGCGAGGGCGTTGGCGCACTGCCGCTCGAACCGCAGGCCCGCGGTCCCGAGGCTGCGATGCGCCAGCCACGTCTCGAACGGTCCGAGGACGGTTCCGGAGAACAACCGCTCCCAGTCGATGCGCGGCAGTAACGCGGAGTCGGCGACGGCGAGGTATCCGAACAACAGGTCGCTGTGGCCGCTGAGCGATTTGGTGCCGCTCGCGACGACGGCGTCCGCGCCGAGCGCCAGCGGCTGCTGGCCGAGCGGGGTGGCCGTGGTGTTGTCGACGAGCAGCAGTGCGTCGCACATGTGGCACACGGTTGCGATCGCGCGCAGGTCCACGGTGTCGAGGCCGGGATTCGACGGTGTCTCGACCAGCACGACGGAATTGTCGGGAGCGGTCACCAGAACGTCCGTCAGAGTGCCGTCGCCGAACTCCGCGCAGGACAGTTCGACGACGGTCACCCCGTGCGGCGCCAGGAACTCCTGGGCGTACGCGCGCACCTGGCAGTAGCCGTCGGACGGAACGACGACGGTGCCGCCCGGTTGCGCCAGCGACCGCAACGCGACGGTGACAGCGGACATTCCGGACCCGACGACGCGCGCCGCGGCCGCGCCTTCCAGCTCCGCGAGCGCCGATTCGAGTGCCCTCCAACCGGGATTCGATGCGCGTGCGTAGCTGTCCAGCGCCGGATCCTCGTCGGGGCCGAGTTGATAGGGCGCCGCGAACACCGGCCCCGGCTGCAGCGGTGCACCCGGTTCATGTTCTGCCGCAACTGCTTTCACACAACGCGTCGAATCGCCCCGCGGTCGCTGATCACGCGCCACGGCCGGCTCACTCCGGCTTGGTGCGACGGCCGAGCAACCGGCCGATCGCTTCGGGTACCGACAGTCCCTCGTAGCAGACCTGGTGCACCGCGTCGGTCAACGGCATCTCGACGTCGTAGTTGGCCGCGAGCGCACGCACCGACGTGCACGACTTGACGCCTTCGGCGACCTGACCGTGCGTGGCCTCCTGGGCACTCTCGAGCGAACCACCCTGCCCGAGACGTTCACCGAACGACCGGTTCCGCGACAGCGGCGAGGTGCACGTGGCCACGAGATCCCCGACGCCGGCGAGACCGGCGAGCGTCGCCGGCTTGGCGCCGAGTGCCGTGCCGAGCCGGGTGACCTCGGCGAGGCCGCGCGTGATGATCGTCGCAATCGTGTTGTCGCCCAGACCCACACCGGCAGCCATCCCGCACGCCAGTGCAATGACGTTCTTGCAGGCCCCGCCGACCTCGCAGCCGATCACGTCGGAGTTCGTATAAGGGCGGAAATAGCCTGTGGCACAGGACTTTTGGATCTGCATGGCGCGCCCCGAATCGGTGCAGGCGATCACGGTCGCGGCGGGCTGGCCTTCGGCGATCTCGCGGGCGAGATTCGGCCCGGACAGTACCGCGATGCGGCTCTCTTCGGCGCCGGTCACCTGCGCGATCACCTGACTCATCCGCAGCAGCGTGCCCTGCTCGATCCCCTTGGCGAGACTGACGAGCGTGACATTCGGGCCGATGTCGTCCCGCCAGTGCTCCAGGTTCTCGCGCAACGACTGCGACGGCACCGCGAGGACCACGAAATCGGCACCCGCGAGGGCGAGCCGGTGATCCGATGTCGCGCGCAGCGATTCGGGCAGCGTGACACCCGGCAGGTATCCGGGATTCTCGTGCCGCGTCTCGATCGACTCGGCGACCTCCGCACGGCGCGACCAGATCGTCACATCGGTTCCGGCGTCGGCCAGCACCTTCGCGAACGCCGTCCCCCACGAGCCCGCCCCCAACACCGTCGCCTTGCTCACGCAGTCCCCTTTGCTCGTATCACCACCACCGGCCGATCGCCGACCACTCGGCGACCCGGCCACTCGTCGTCACAGTATTGCGTCGTCACAGTATTGCCCAGGCGATCGTCGCGAGCTGCGCGAACACCCGCGCCCGGGGACGCACGACGGGACACCGAACCGCGCCGGCTTCCCCCGGCTGGCAGAATCGGCAGCCATGACCGCCCCGCACGTGCTGATCCCCGTCAAGGCCCTCGGCCTGGCGAAGACGCGGCTGGCGCGGGTCTACACCCCCGGCGAGCGCGCCGATCTGGCGCTGGCGATGTTCGAGGACACGCTGGACGCGGCACTGCAGCTCGAGGACGTCACGGTCACCGTCGTCACCGGCGATCCGGACGTCGCCCGGGCCGCGAGAGCGCGCGGCGCCCACGTCCTGGCGGATCCTCCCGACAGCGGAACGGAACCGCTCAACGCGGCACTGTCGTATGCCGCGGGGCAGGTCCGGACGTCGACGCCGGAGGCGACGCTCGCCGCGCTGCAGGCGGATCTTCCGGCCGTGCACCCGAGCGAACTCGCCGAGGCGCTCGCGCACGCGCGGCGGGTCGGCCGGGCGGTGGTCGTGGACCACACCGGGGCCGGCACCTCTGTGCTCGTGCACTGTTTCCCCGATCGGCCGTTCGAGCCGCGGTTCGGATCGGATTCCGCCGCCCGCCACATCGCATCCGGCGCCCGCGCGCTCGAGGGCGATTGGCCCGGGCTCCGGCTCGATGTCGACACCGGAGCCGATCTCGAGGCGGCCGTGGCGCTGGGTGTCGGGCCCGCGACCACCGCGACGCTCGACCGGATCGGGCTTCCGCTCGGCTCCCTGCGTTAACCGGTTCCTGCCACAATGAATCCGTGAACAACGGTGACAGCACAGATCGACGGCCCGACCCCGATTCTTCCGAGCGCTCCGTACCGAACAGCGTCGCGACCGCGACGACGTCGCGGATCGGTTCCGCCCCGGCAGCGCCGCCCGCTGCCGCTGCGCTGCCGGCGCTCGCCGACGGCCTTCCCGAAGGCCGGTATCTCAACCGCGAACTGAGCTGGGTCGATTTCAATGCGCGAGTTCTCGCACTCGCCGAGGACACGTCGCTGCCGCTGCTCGAACGCGCCAAGTTCCTCGCGATCTTCGCGTCGAATCTCGACGAGTTCTACATGGTGCGTGTCGCAGGCCTGAAGCGCCGCGCGGAAACCGGCCTGGCGGTACGGTCCGCGGACGGACTGTCTCCGCGCGCCCAGCTCGCGCTGATCGCCTCGTCCACGCGCGAACTCGCCAACCGGCACTCCCGGGTGTTCCTCGACATGGTCCAGCCCGATCTCGCAACCGAAGGCATCTCGATCATCCGGTGGTCCGAGCTGTCGGACGACGAGAAGGTACGTCTGACCGACTATTTCGCGGAGCAGGTGTTCCCGGTTCTGACCCCGCTCGCCGTCGATCCCGCGCACCCGTTCCCCTACATCAGCGGGCTGAGCCTCAATCTCGCCGTGACAGTGAAGGATCTGAAGTCCGCGGGTGAGCACTTCGCGCGCGTGAAGGTTCCGGACAACGTCGACCGGTTCGTCCGGGTCGACCGGCCCGGCAGCTCCGAGGGTATCCCCGCTTTCCTGCCTCTCGAAGAATTGATCGCCGCGCACCTGCACGTGTTGTTCCCCGGCATGGAGATCGTCGAGCACCACGCGTTCCGCGTCACCCGCAACGCCGATTTCGAGGTCGAGGAGGACCGCGACGAGGATCTGCTGCAGGCCCTCGAACGCGAACTGGCACGACGCCGTTTCGGTTCGCCGGTGCGGCTCGAGGTCTCCGACGACATGACCGAGCACATGCTCGACCTGCTGTTGCGCGAACTCGATGTCGACCCCGCCGACGTCGTGCAATTGCCGGGCCTGCTCGACCTGTCGAGCCTGTGGCAGGTCTACTCCGTCGACCGGCCGGACCTGAAGGACGCACCCTTCGTCCCGGCGACGCACCCGGCGTTCGGTGAGCGCGAGACCCCCAAGAGCGTGTTCTCCACGCTCCGGGAAGGCGATGTACTCGTGCACCATCCGTACGATTCGTTCTCCACCAGTGTGCAGCGCTTCATCGAGCAGGCAGCCGCGGACAGCCAGGTTCTCGCCATCAAGCAGACCCTCTACCGCACCTCGGGCGACTCCCCCATCGTCAATGCGCTCATCGCGGCCGCCGAGGCCGGCAAGCAGGTTGTGGCGCTCGTCGAGATCAAGGCGCGGTTCGACGAGCAGGCGAACATCAAGTGGGCGCGCAAGCTCGAACAGGCCGGTGTGCACGTGGTGTACGGCCTCGTCGGTCTCAAGACGCACTGCAAGACGTGTCTGGTGGTGCGGCGCGAAGGTTCGACGATCCGCCGCTACTGCCACATCGGAACGGGCAACTACAACCCGAAGACCGCGCGCCTGTACGAGGATGTGGGTCTGCTGACCTCCGATCCCGAGATCGGCTCGGACCTCACCGATCTGTTCAACACACTCACCGGGTACTCCCGGAAGGCGAAGTACCGCAACCTGCTGGTCGCTCCGCACGGGGTGCGGGCCGGCATCATCGAGCGCATCGACCGCGAGATCGAGCTCGCCGCCAGGGCGAGCGCAGCGACGGGAGATGCCGCTGGAGGCACCACGGGAATCCGCTTGAAGGCGAATGCTCTGGTCGACGAGCAGGTCATCGACGCTTTGTATCGGGCGTCCCGCGCCGGGGTTCCGGTCGAGATCGTGGTGCGCGGTATCTGCGCGCTCAAACCGGGTGTCCCGGGTCTGAGCGAGAACATCACCGTGCGGTCCATTCTGGGTCGTTTCCTCGAGCATTCGCGGATACTGCACTTCCGCGGCGCCGACGAATTCTGGATCGGCAGCGCGGACATGATGCACCGCAATCTCGATCGCCGCGTCGAAGTGATGGTGCAGGTGAAGGATTCGCGGCTGACCAAGCAGCTGGGTTCGATCTTCGATTCCGCCCTGGACCCTGCCACGCGATGCTGGACCCTGGAAAGCGACGGCACCTGGTCGGCATCGCCGGCGCCGGGCACCGCCGCTCGTGACCACCAGGTCGAGCTCATGCGCAGCCGGTCGTGAGTGTCGGAAGGACTTCGGTGACTTCCCCCCGGAAACCGGTGAATTCCGACAAACCCGTGAAGGCGAACATCTTCGCCGCGGGCGCCGTGCTCTGGCGACCGAACCCGGCCGATCCGGCGCGGGTCGAGGTCGCGCTCGTCCACCGACCCCGCTACGACGACTGGAGCTTCCCGAAGGGCAAGCTCGATCCCGGTGAGACGGCGGTCGTCGCGGCGGTCCGCGAGATCGAGGAGGAGACCGGATTCCGGGCACAGCTCGGCCGGCATCTCGGCAAGATCACGTATCCCGTTCCGGGACACCGCAAACTCAAACGGGTCGACTATTGGGCGGCGCGTGCGGTCCGCGGCGAGTTCGTGCCGAACCACGAGGTCGACGAGTTGCGCTGGGAGGACCCGGACACCGCGTTCGACCAGCTGTCGTACCCGATGGATCGCACGGTGCTGCGCCGATTCCGGGCCCTGCCGGTGGATACGAAGACCGTTCTGATCGTGCGGCACGCCAAGGCCGGCAGCCGCAAACAGCATCGCGGTGACGACCGGCTGCGGCCGCTCGACTCGGTGGGCAAGGCCCAGGCCGAGGCACTCGTCGCACAGCTGCGCGCGTTCGGTGCGGACAGCATCACGGCCGCAGACCGTGTGCGCTGCATCCAGACGGTGGAGCCGCTCGCCGAACAGCTGGGCGTCGACATCGCGATCGAACCGTCGCTCAACGAGGAAGACTACGCAGCCGATCCGCAGCTGGGCCGCAAACGCACGCTGGAGATCGCCCGGCGCGGCGGTTCACCGGTGATCTGCAGTCAGGGCAAGGTGATTCCGGACCTCATCCGGTGGTGGGCTGAACGGGACGGCGTCACCGTGCCCGCGACCCGCAATCGCAAGGGCAGCACGTGGGTGCTGTCGCTGCACGGGGACCGGGTCGTCGCGATCGACCACATCGAGAGCGCTCTGCCCGCCCCGCCCCGATAGACGGGTGCCCGAATGCACTTCGGCGGTCACCGGAACGGATCCGGTGACCGCCGAAACGGTTGCGCTCAGCGGATGCGGCCCGAGCGGGCCGCACGCCGATTACTTCTCGGCTGCGCCTTACTTCTTGGCTGCGCCCCGGCGGGCCGTGGTCTTCTTGGCCGCGGTGGTCTTCTTGGCCGCCGTGGTCTTCTTGGCCGCGGTGGTCTTCTTGGCCGCCGTGGTCTTGGCCGGAGCCTTCTTCGCCGCGGTGGTCTTCTTGGCCGCCGTGGTCTTGGCCGGAGCCTTCTTCGCCGCCGTGGTCTTCTTCGCTGCCGCCGTGGTCTTCTTGGCCGCCGTGGTCTTGGCCGGAGCCTTCTTCGCCGCAGCGGTCTTCTTCGCTGCCGCCGTGGTCTTCTTGGCCGCGGTGGTCTTCTTGGCCGCTGCCGCCGTGGTCTTCTTGGCCGCGGTGGTCTTCTTCGCAGCGGTCTTCTTCGCGGCAGCCTTCTTCACCGGAGCAGCCACACCGCGCTTGACGGCGGGACCGGACGCGGGAAGCTTCTGAGTGCCGGCGATGACCGCCTTGAACTGAGCGCCCGGCCGGAACGCCGGCACGGACGTCGGCTTGACCTTGACGGTCTCACCGGTGCGCGGGTTACGGGCGACACGAGCGGCGCGGCGACGCTGCTCGAAGACACCGAAACCGGTGATGGTGACGCTGTTCCCGGCATGCACGGCGCGCACGATCGCATCGACGATGTGCTCGACGGCTGCCGTTGCCGTACGCCTGTCCGAACCGAGCTTCTCGGTCAGAACGTCGATCAGCTCTGCCTTGTTCATTGATTTCCTCCGCACATCACGGTCCACCGTCAGACCGACTTGTAGTCCACGGTAGACCCGCAAACGGGCAAGAGTCTATGTGCCACGCCAATTCTCATGCAAATAGAACGGCGGACCCGGCCGAAGATCACATCGGCCGGGCCCGCCGGGGCAGTGCTGCAAGGACCCTCGATCAGGGGGTCGGGAGGGTCGTCGGTTTCCATGACGGCCTTGCGTTTTCGTACTCGGAAATCGCGTCTACCTGCCGCAATGTCAGTCCGATGTCGTCGAGACCCTCGAGCAGACGCCACCGCGTGTAGTCGTCAATAGCGAACTGCACCACAGTGGTTCCGGCCGTCACGGTCCGCTTCTCGAGATCGACTTCGAGCTCGAGGCCGGGCTGCTGTTCGATGAGCTTCCACAGCAGTTCGACGTCGGCCTGCTCGACCTGAGCGGCGAGCAGGCCCGCCTTTCCGGCGTTGCCGCGGAAGATGTCGGCGAAGCGCGACGAGATCACGACGCGGAACCCGTAATCGGACAACGCCCACACGGCGTGCTCGCGTGACGACCCGGTACCGAAGTCGGGTCCCGCCACGAGAACCGAGCCACGGTCGAACGGCGGGGTGTTGAGCACGAACGACGGATCGGTGCGCCAGCCGGCGAACAGGCCGTCCTCGAATCCGCTACGGGTGACGCGCTTCAGGTACACCGCCGGGATGATCTGGTCGGTGTCGACGTTCGAGCGGCGCAGCGGAACACCGATGCCCTTGTGAGTAGTAAAGGCTTCCATCGAGAATTCTCCTTCGGTCCCTTGACCTAGTCCAGATCCGCCGGGGCGGAGAGCTTGCCGCGCACCGCGGTCGCCGCCGCGACCGCCGGCGACACGAGATGGGTGCGCCCGCCCTTGCCCTGGCGTCCTTCGAAGTTGCGGTTCGACGTCGACGCCGAACGTTCGCCCGGCGCGAGCTGATCCGGGTTCATACCCAGGCACATCGAGCACCCGGCCTGACGCCATTCGGCGCCCGCCGCAGTGAAGATCTCGCCGAGGCCCTCGGCCTCGGCCTGGGCGCGCACCCGCATCGAACCGGGCACGACGAGCATCCGCACCCCGTCGGCGACCTTGCGTCCCTTGAGAACATCGGCGACGGCGCGCAGGTCCTCGATGCGGCCGTTGGTGCACGAACCGATGAAGACGGTGTCGACGGCGATCTCACGCAGCGGCATGCCGGGCTCGAGATCCATGTAGCGCAGCGCCTTCTCGGCGGCCAGGCGCTCGGTCTCGTCGACGATCTCCTCGGGCACCGGCACGTTCGCGCCGAGCGGGGCACCCTGGCCCGGGTTGGTCCCCCACGTGACGAAGGGGGTCAGCGACGAACCGTCGATGTGGACCTCGGCGTCGAAACCTGCGTCCTCGTCGGTACGCAACGCATCCCACGCGGCGACCGCCGCGTCCCAGTCCGCGCCCTGCGGGGCGTGCGGACGGCCCTTCAGGTACTCGTAGGTGACCTCGTCGGGCGCGATCATGCCGGCGCGGGCGCCCGCCTCGATCGACATGTTGCAGATCGTCATCCGCGCTTCCATCGACAGCTTGCGGATCGCGTCGCCGCGGTATTCGAGGACGTAGCCCTGACCGCCGCCGGTGCCGATCTTCGCGATGACGGCGAGGATCAGGTCCTTGCCCGTGACACCCTCGGGCAGCTCGCCGTCGACGGTGATCGCCATCGTCTTGAACGGGCGCAGCGACAGCGTCTGTGTCGCCATCACGTGCTCGACCTCACTCGTGCCGATACCCATTGCCAGGGCACCGAATGCGCCGTGGGTGGAGGTGTGGCTGTCGCCGCACACCACCGTCATGCCCGGCTGCGTCAGACCGAGCTGCGGGCCGACGACGTGCACGATGCCCTGGTCGATGTCGCCCATCGGGTACAGCCGGACACCGAATTCCTCGCAGTTGCGGCGCAGCGTCTCGACCTGGGTGCGCGAGACCGGATCGGCGATGGGCTTGTCGATGTCGACGGTCGGGACGTTGTGATCCTCGGTCGCGATCGTGAGATCGGGACGCCGCAGCCGGCGTCCGGCGAGCCGCAGGCCGTCGAACGCCTGAGGACTCGTGACCTCGTGCACGAGATGCAGGTCGATGTAGATCAGATCCGGCTGCCGCGCCGAGCCCTCTCCCTCACCGCGCACGACCACGTGCTGATCCCACACCTTCTCCGCCAGAGTTTTTCCAGCCATCTTCTCCACCTGTCGTACGTGACGAACGCGGTTGCCGGTTCTCGGGGCTGTGACCGGGCCGCGTATGGTGCCGTCCCCGCCCGTCGGTACATGGGTTATGCTTCCCAGTATGCGAGACGGAGGTATCGACCTATGAGACAGCATAGCGGCATCGGAGTGTTGGACAAAGCGATGTCCGTGCTGCACGCGGTGGCCGAGCAGCCGTGCAACCTCAACGAACTGTGCAGCCGCACGGGCCTGCCGCGCGCGACCGCGCACCGGCTGGCCGTCGGCCTCGAGATCCACCGGTTGCTCACCCGGGACAGCGACGGCCAGTGGCGTCCCGGACCGGGCCTGGCCGAACTGTCCGCCGGCGCGGGCGATCCGCTCGTGGAGGCCGCCTCCCTCATCCTGCCCCGCCTGCGCGAGATCACCGGGGAGAGCGTGCAGCTGTACCGGAGGGAGGGCACCCAGCGCGTGTGCGTCGCCGCCCTCGAGCCCCCGACGGGCCTGCGCGACACCGTCCTCGTCGGCGCTCGGCTGCCGATGACCGCCGGGTCCGGCGCGAAAGTTCTGCTCGCATGGGCGGATGCCGCCACCCAGCGGGCGATCCTGCCGGACGCGGCGTTCGGTGAACGCGTCCTCGCGGAGGTCCGCCGCCGAGGGTGGGCGCAGAGCGCCGCCGAACGCGAACCGGGCGTCGCCTCGGTGGCCGCACCCGTGCGCGACGCGGCCGGGACGGTCGTCGCGGCGGTCTCCGTGTCCGGCCCCATCGACCGCATGGGACGCAAGCCCGGCGCCCGCTGGGCGTCCGATCTCCTCGCCGCCGCGGAAGCACTCCACAAGCGGCTCTGAAGGATTCCCCCGCCGGTGGTGACATGCGGGCATGACGCATGACACAGTGCTGTCCCATGGGCATCAAACAACGCGCACAGATCACCATGACGGACGACGAAGTCCTCGACTTCCTCGACCGCAGCCGTATCGCCAACATGGCGACGCTCGGGCCGTCGGGCACACCGCATCTCATCGCGATGTGGTACGCGCTGATCGACGGTGAGATCTGGTTCGAGACCAAGGCCAAGTCCCAGAAGACGGTGAACCTGCGGCGCGACAACCGCATCACCGTGCTCGTCGAGGCGGGCGACACCTACGACCAGTTGCGGGGCGTGTCGATCGAGGGCCGCGCGGAGATCACCGACGACCACGACACCCTCTTCGCGGTGTGCCGCAACGTCTGGGAGCGCTACACCGGTCCGTACACCGACGAGATGCTGCCCGCCGTCGAGCGGATGATGCACAAGCGCGTCGCGGTACGTGTGGTGCCGGACCGTATCCGCTCGTGGGATCACCGCAAGCTCGGCATGCCGGCGATGCCCATCGGTGGCACGACGGCCCAGTACCTGTAGGCGCCCGAAAATCCGGCGACAGGGCTGCCGCGTCGCGATAGATTCGTTCGCAGTCCAGACCGGCCGACCGGAGGGAGATGTCATGAGCGACACGTCCAAGGACCGGATCAAGGAGCAGTTCCGGGCAGCGCTCGAGCGCAAGAACAGCCGCGCAGGCCGGGGCACCGCCCATCTCGACGCGGATTCGAAGGCGCACGGTCCGCATGCGACCGCCGACCATCACCGCGAGTTCCGGCGCAAGAGCGGATAGCCGGTGCCGACGACGAGGAAGGCCCTCCGAGCAATGCTCGGAGGGCCTTCGCTGTACCCCCGATGGGATTCGAACCCACGCTACCGCCGTGAGAGGGCGGCGTCCTAGGCCGCTAGACGACGGGGGCCTGGACAATCTTCACTTCTTCAGAGAAGAACACCCATCGATCCGGAGATCGATGGGCAGTTCATGGTACCCCCGATGGGATTCGAACCCACGCTACCGCCGTGAGAGGGCGGCGTCCTAGGCCGCTAGACGACGGGGGCCTGAGAACTTCTTCTCTGGTTGCTTCCCGGAGGAAGCTCAGCCAGCTTAGCTGGCCGAGACGCTGTGGGCAAACCACCGCATCTCAGCTGGGGTACCAGGACTCGAACCTAGAATGGCTGAACCAGAATCAGCTGTGTTGCCAATTACACCATACCCCATTGGTCTGTTCCTTCGGCCTGCCCTGCGGGCGTCTGCGGCCTCCGTTCCGAACCGAGAGAAAGATTAGCACCAACCCCACCACGAACTACAAATCGCCTGGTCAAGAGCATGAATTGCCCGTCGGAGCGGCGTGGAACCATCCCCCGCAGACGGCTCGGCCCGCCACCCTCCGGGTGTGGAGGGTGGCGGGCCGGGCCGGCAGCGGCGGGAAGGTCAGGCGATGCCCGCGCGGGCGGAGCGCAGACGCGCCAGGGTCACGTCCCGGCCCAGCAGTTCCATCGACTCGTACAGCGGCGGGCTGATGTGCGATCCCGAGATGGCGACACGGACCGGCGCGAACGCCTTGCGGGGCTTGAGGCCCAACTCGTCGATGAGAGCGGCCTTGAGCGCCTCCTCGAGGTTGGCGGTCGTCCACTCCCCCACGCCGTCGAGCGCGGCGACGGTCGCGTCGAGCACGGGTGCGGCGTCGGCACCGAGGTTCTTGGCGGCGGACGCCTCGTCCACCGTGAACTCCGACTCGGGGACGAACAGGAACTTCAGCAGGTCCCAGGCGTCGGACAGCACGACGATGCGGGTCTGGACGAGTTCGGCGGCCGCGGAGAACCGCGCGTCGTCGACGTCGGCCGTGATGTGGCCGTGCTCGATCAGGAAGGCCTTCAACCGCGCGGCGAAGTCCGCGGGCTCGAGCAGGCGGATGTGCTCGGCGTTGATCGCGTCGGCCTTCTTCTGGTCGAAGCGAGCGGGGTTCGAGTTGACCTTCGAGACGTCGAACGCGGCGACCATCTCGTCGAGCGAGAACACGTCGCGGTCCTCGGCCAGGCCCCAGCCGAGCAGCGCGAGGTAGTTCAGCAGACCCTCGGGGATGAACCCGCGGTCGCGGTGCAGGAACAGGTTCGATTCGGGGTCGCGCTTGGACAGCTTCTTGTTGCCCTGTCCCATCACGAACGGCAGGTGACCGAACTGCGGGGTGAAATCGGCCACACCGATCCGCTGCAGCGCCTCGTACAGGGCGAGCTGGCGCGGCGTCGACGAGAGCAGGTCCTCGCCGCGCAGCACGTGGGTGATGCGCATCAGCGCGTCGTCGACGGGGTTGACGAGCGTGTACAGCGGGATGCCGTTGCCGCGGGTCAGCGCGAAGTCCGGGACCACACCCGCCTTGAACGTGGTTTCACCGCGCACCAGGTCGTTCCACGTGAGGTCGTGGTCGGGCATGCGCAGCCGCACCACCGGCTTGCGTCCCTCGTCGAGGTAGGCCTGCCGCTGCTCGGGCGTCAGGTCGCGATCGAAGTTGTCGTAGCCGAGCTTGGGGTCGCGGCCGGCAGCCTTGTGCCGCTCCTCGACCTCCTCGGGAGTCGAGAACGACTCGTAGGCCTCACCGGCCTCGACGAGCTTGGCGACGATGTCGAGGTGCAGATCCCGCCGCTGGGACTGCCGGTACGGCTCGTACGGCCCGCCCACCTCCGGTCCCTCGTCCCACTCCAGGCCGAGCCAGCGCAGGGCGTCGAGGATCGCCTGGTACGACTCCTCGGTGTCGCGGGCTGCGTCGGTGTCTTCGATGCGGAACACGAAGGTGCCGCCGTGGTGGCGCGCGAAGGCCCAGTTGAAGAGGGCGGTGCGCACCAGGCCCACGTGCGGGGTTCCGGTCGGGGACGGGCAGAATCGAACGCGTACTTCGCTGCTGGTCATGGCTCACTCTGGTAGAGGGATGAAAAGTCCCTACCAGGCTAGTCCTCCCCGCCGCGGCGGCAGAAGCGAAGTGCGGTTGTCACGCGCCCTTCGCGACGACCGGATTGGTGAGGGTGCCGATCTTCTCGATCGTCACCGACACGGTGTTGCCCGGCTCGATGGGGCCGACACCCTCGGGGGTTCCGGTGAGGATGACGTCACCCGGAAGCAGCGTCATCACGGCGGAAACCCACTCGATGAGCTTCGGAATGTCGTGGATCAGCAACGAGGTTCGGCTGCGCTGACGCTCCTGCCCGTCGACCTCGGCGGAGATCTCGAGGTCGGAGGCGTCGAGGTTCGTCTCGATCCACGGACCGAGCGGGCAGAACGTGTCGTGCCCCTTGGCACGGGCCCACTGGCCGTCCTGCTTCTGGTGGTCGCGAGCGGACACGTCGTTGGCGATGGTGTATCCGAGCACGACGGCGAGTGCCTTCGCGGCGGGCACGTCCTTGCACGGCCGGCCGATGACGACGGCGAGTTCGGCTTCGTGGTGCACGAGCGAGGTGTTGCGCGGGATGACGATCGGGGCGCCGGGGCCGATGATCGAGGTGTTCGGCTTGAGGAAGATCACCGGCTCCTCGGGCACCTCGTTGCCGAATTCCGCGGCGTGCGCAGCATAGTTGCGTCCGACGGCGACGACCTTGCTCGCGAGGATCGGCGCGAGCAGGCGGACGTCGGCGAGCGGCCAGCTACGGCCGGTGAACGTGGGCGTCCCGAAAGGGTGCTCGGCAATCTCTTTCGCGATCGCGGCATCCGACTCACCTTCGATGCTGACGAAGGCGACACCGTCCGGGCTGGCAATTCGACCAAGGCGCATGACGCGCAGTCTATCGGTGTGCCGACACTCACCCGGCGCCCCCGTCGATCCGGGTGTACCGTTTGCTCACTGTTTCATAGTTCGAGAACTGCTCCCAGATAGTGAGACACCATGGATGTTGCCGTCGACATCGGCCGGAAACGGTGGCTGATCCTGGCCCTGGGCGTGCTGGCACAGACCGTGCAGGCCACCGTCGTCAACGGCACGGCCTTCCTCATCCCCACCCTCCACACCGAGCACGGCCTGGACCTCGCGCAGGCCGGAACCCTCGCCGGCGCACCGATTCTCGGGGGCGTTCTCACACTCGTCGCGTGGGGAGCGATCGCCGATCGGTTCGGTGAGCGGCACGCCCTCGCCGCGGGTCTCGGCATCGCGTCCGCGGCCACGGCTGCCGCCGCGACGACTACAGCCCCTGGCGCACTGGCGGTTCTGCTCGCGGTCGCGGGGGCGGGCGCGGCCAGCGCGAACGCCGCGAGCGGACGCGTCGTCGTCGGATGGTTCCCACCGGCACAGCGGGGGCTGGCGATGGGCATCCGGCAGATGTCCGTTCCCCTGGGAGTCGCGTTGGCCGCGATGGTGATTCCCCCGCTCGCCCGCGATCACGGAATCGGTTGGGCGCTGGTATTTCCCGCAGTCATGTGCGGCGTGGGAGCGCTCGCGTGCGCGGTCGGGATAGTCGACCCGCCCCGACCGGATCGGGACGGCGTCGCCGATACGGGCTTACTGGACAATCCCTATCGCGGTTCACGGACACTGGCCCGCATCCACGGGACGTCGATCCTGCTGGTGATCCCCCAGCACATGGTGTGGACCTTTGCACTCGTGTGGCTGGTCACCGACCTGGGCTGGACCGAGACGAGCGCCGGACTGGTGATCACGGCGGCGCAGTTCCTCGGCGCGTTCGGTCGTGTCGCCGTGGGTGTGTGGTCGGACCGGGTGGGCAGCCGGCTGGGACCGCTGCGGATCGTCGCGATGTCCGTCGCAGTGTCGATGGCGGCACTGGCCGCCGCGGCCTGGTTCGCCTCCCCCGTCGCGATCGTGATGCTGCTGGTGGCGTCCGTGACGACCGTTGCACCCAACGGACTGGCGTTCACCGCGGTCGCCGAGCTGGGCGGGCCGTTCTGGGGTGGTCGCGCGCTGGGCATCCAGAACACCGGGCAGTTCATCACCGGCGCGGCTGTCGGCCCCGCCTTCGGAGCGTTGATCGGTGCCGTGGGTTTCCCGGTCGCCTTCGCGATTGCAGCGATCGCACCGCTCGCGGCCGTACCCCTGGTCCCGCGGGACGAATAGCCGCTGGCCCGCAGGACGAAAAGAGGGTCCCTCCGGCGGCCACCCGCCGGAGGGACCCTGTCTCGGAGCACCGCCGGAAAGCGCTGCCTCAGAGCGCTGCCGCGATCCGATCGCCGACCTCGGTGGTCACGATCGGTCCGGTACCGCGTGCGGCGAGATCGGCCTCGACGGCCGCTTCGATACGGGCCGCGTCGTCCTCACGACCGAGGTGACGCAGCAGCAGGGCCGCCGACAGGATCGCTGCGGTCGGGTCCGCGATTCCCTTGCCGGCGATGTCCGGGGCGCTGCCGTGCACCGGCTCGAACATCGACGGGTTGGTGCCGGAGGCATCGATGTTGCCGCTGGCAGCCAGGCCGATGCCACCGGTGACCGCACCGGCCAGGTCGGTGATGATGTCGCCGAACAGGTTGTCGGTGACGATGACGTCGAACCGGCCGGGATCGGTGACCATGTAGATCGTCGCGGCGTCGATGTGGCAGTACGCCGTCTCGACCTCCGGGTACTCGGCGCCGACCGTCTCGACCGCGCGGGTCCAGATGGCCCCGGCGTTGGAGAGCACGTTCGTCTTGTGGATGAGCGTCAGGTGCTTGCGACGGCTCTGCGCCAGCTCGAACGCGTAGCGCACGACGCGCTCGGCGCCGAACCAGGTGTTGATCGACACCTCGGTGGCGATCTCGTGCGGGGTGCCGACGCGGATGGCGCCACCGTTGCCGGTGTACGGGCCCTCGGTGCCTTCGCGAACCACGACGAAATCCATCTCCGGGTTACCAGCGAGCGGCGACGCCGTTCCCGGGTACAGCCGCGACGGACGCAGGTTCACGTGGTGGTCGAGGGCGAACCGCATGTTCAGCAGCAGTCCACGCTCCAGGATACCGGGGGTGACCGACGGGTCACCGATCGCGCCGAGCAGGATCGCGTCGTGTTCGCGGATGGCGGCGAGGTCCGCCTCCGGCAGGAGTTCACCGGTGGCGTTGTACCGGCGAGCGCCGAGGTCGTATTCGGTGGTCTCGAGATCGGGCACGAGTTTCCGCAGCACCTTCAGCGCTTCGGCCGTGACCTCGACACCGATGCCGTCACCGGGGATGACCGCAAGCTTCATGGGATCTACTCACTTCCTTGTGCGACGGTGGCCGCGACCGTGCAGACGGTCGCGGCCACCGGGGGGTGAAGCACGGGATGGATCAGGACAGATCGACCTGCGCGACGCGGGCGTCGAGCTTCTCGACGATCTGCGCGACCTCGGCGTCGCCGACGACGCGGTCCACACGCAGGATCACGGTGGCACCCGAACCCTCGACGTCCTGGCTCAGCGCAGCGGCCTGGATGTCGATGGACGCGTTGCCGAGGATCGTGCCGAGGATGCCGAGCACGCCCGGACGGTCCTCGTAGTGCACGACGATGTTGTGGCCCTCGGCGCGCAGGTCGAAGCTACGGCCGTTGATGTTGACGATCTTCTCGATCTGCTGCAGGCCGGTCAGCGCACCCGCGACCGCGGTGACCGTGCCGTCGGCGGCCACGGCACGCACCTCGACGGCGCTGCGGTGCGTCTGCGCCTCGCTGTGCTTGTCGACCTCGACGCTCACGCCGCGCTGCTCGGCGAGCTGCGGGGCGTTGACGAAGGTGACGGCCTCGTCGCTGCTGGCGGAGAACAGACCGCGCAGAGCCGCGAGCCCGAGGATGTCGACGTTCTCGGCGGAGAGCTCACCGCTGACGACGACCTGCACGTTCTGCACGGCCTCCGGCGAGAGCGTGCCGGCGAGCAGGCCGAGCTTGCGGACGAGCTCGAGCCACGGTGCGACCTCTTCGCCGACCGGGCCGCCGGAGACGTTGACGGCGTCCGGCACGAACTCGCCGGCCAGGGCCAGCAGCACGCTCTTGGCGACGTCCGTGCCGGCGCGGTCCTGTGCCTCGGCGGTGGAGGCACCCAGGTGCGGGGTCACCACGACGTTGTCCAGCTCGAACAGCGGCGAGTCGGTGCACGGCTCGGTGTTGAAGACGTCGAGGCCGGCGGCGCGAACCTTGCCGGAGACGAGCGCGTTGTAGAGCGCGTCCTCGTCGATCAGGCCACCGCGGGCGGCGTTGACGATGATCACGCCGTCCTTGGCCCGGGCCAGACGCTCGGCGTTGATCAGGCCGGCGGTTTCCTTCGTCTTGGGCAGGTGCACCGAGATGAAATCGGCGCGCTCGACGAGCTCGTCGATGTCGACCAGCTCGATGCCGAGCTGCGCGGCGCGCGCGGCAGGCAGGTAGGGGTCGTACGCGATGACCGTGGTCTCGAAGGCGGCGAGGCGCTGCGCGAAGAGCTGGCCGATGCGGCCCAGGCCGACGACACCGACGGTCTTGCCGAGGATCTCGGTGCCGTTGAAGCTCGAGCGCTTCCAGGTCTTCTCACGCAGGGTGCGGTCGGCGGCCGGGATCTGACGCGCGGTCGCCAGCAGCAGCGAGACGGCGTGCTCGGCAGCCGAGTGGATGTTCGAGGTCGGCGCGTTCACGACCATGACGCCACGCTCGGTGGCGGCGGGGATGTCCACGTTGTCCAGGCCGACGCCGGCGCGGCCGACGATCTTGAGCTTCGTCGCGGCGGCGAGCACCTCGGCGTCGACGGTGGTGGCGGAGCGGACGAGCAGGGCGTCGGCGTCGGGCACAGCCGCGAGAAGCGCGGGGCGGTCCGGGCCGTCGACCCAGCGCACCTCGACACCGTCACCGAGCGCATCGACGGTCGATTGCGCGAGCTTGTCGGCGATCAGGACAACGGGACGGCCATTCTGGCTCACGTGCGAACTCCCTGTGGTTGATTGTCTGCGGGCGTCGACGGCGCGCACACCCCTTCTCGGCACGCGGCACAGCCGTGACAGCGTCGAGTTTAGAACCCCCCACCTACGCGTGGGCGCGCGACCCGGAGTTGTCCTACCAGGTGGTACGAAACTCCTCGATCGGTGTGAGTCGTGCCGGTACACACGTCAGAGGTGATTTCGGTTACGCCGGGACATCCGGGTGCCCAGGCGTTCGTCGCGTATGCCCGAATCCGGTTCACGAGAAATCGCTCGCACGGTGCATGATTCGCGAAATCCGGAACGAATATTGTTCTGATACCGGCTGTTTCACAGATCGGAACCGTCCGGTTCGCCGGCTGCCTGTCGCTGTTCCCGGAACGCCGTGACCGCCGCGCGCACGGTCGGGTGAAAGTGTGTCGCGTCGAACCGATCCCCCACCCCGAACTGCACCAGTTTGTCCTTGATGGGGCCCTTCATCGCCGCGAACGCCAACCGGATTCCCTTGCTCGCCAGATAGCGGTCCAGGTCGACGAGTTCGTCGACGGCGGTGGTGTCGAGGCCGGTGATCGGTTCGGCGGCGATCACCACCCACTCGACGGGTGTCGGCGCGTGCGCCACCAGGTCCCGCACGTGACGGTCGAGGAGATCACCGTTGGCGAAGAACAGCGGGGCGTCGAACCGCGCGATCACCAGCCCCGGAATCCGATGTCCCTCGGGATGCCGGGTGATGTCGTGGAGGCCCGGAACCCCGTCCAGTTCCACCAGTTCCGTGCGATAGGGCTGCCACGCCCGGACGACGACCGTCAGCAGGGACAGCCCGATGGCGACCAGGATGCCTTCGAGCACCCCGACGAGCGCGACTCCGAGGAACGCCGCGACGGCGAGACCGGCCTCGACGCGGCTCATCCGCCACATCGTGAGCAGACCCCGCAGATCGATGAGCGCCGCCGCCGCGACCAGCACGACCGCGGCGAGCGCGGCCTGCGGCAGGTACGCCGTCAGGCCGGGCACGAGCAGCACGAACGCGAGCACACCGAGGGCGCCGACGACGCCCACGAGCTGGGTCCGCGCACCGTTCTGCTCCGCCACCGGTGTCCGTGAAGAACTTGCGGAGATCGGGAATCCGCCGAACAATCCACCGGCGATGTTGGCCACGCCCATCGCCCGCATCTCCGCGCTGCCGTCCACGTCGGCGCCGCGCCGGGCGGCGAACGTCCGGGACAGTACAGCGGTGTCGGCGAAGGCGATGAGGGCGATCGCGACGGCGGGACCGAGCATGGCGGCCACGTCGCTCCACCCAACCCCGCCGAAGGTCGGGGCGGGCAGGCCGCGGGGCAGCGCACCGACCATTGCGATGTCGTCGTCGAGACCCAGCACGGCGGACAGCGCGATTGCCCCGACAACCGCAACGAGCACCCCGGGTATCCGGATCCGCAGCAGTCGGCACGTCACCATGACGGCCAGCGAGCCGACGCCCACGGCGGTGGCGAGGGGGTCGATGCCTCCGGTGACCGTCTCCCCGGCGATGGTGCCGATCCGGCCGAGTACGTCGTCCGCATCGACGTCGATGCCGAGCAGCGTGGGCAACTGACCGATCACGACGACGAGTGCGATGCCGTTGAGGTATCCGATCCGGATCGGCTTGGACAGCAGGTCGGTGACGAAACCCAGACGCAGGAACCCCGCGACGAGCAGGACGGTGCCCACGAGCACGGCGAGCACACCGGCCAGTGCGACAGCCCGCTGCGGATCACCGGAGGCAGCAGCGAGCGGGAGCACGGCCGCCGCGATCAGCGGTGCCAGTGCCGAGTCGGGGCCGAGCACGAGCACCCGGGACGGCCCCACGATCGCGTACACGAGCAGCGGCACGATCGTCGCGTAGAGCCCCGTGTACGCGGGCAGCCCCGCCGCGGTCGCGTAACCCATGCCCGCCGGGATCAGCAGCCCGATCAGCGCGAGACCGGCGGTGACGTCCGGGCGCAACCACTCGCGACGGTAGGTGCGGACCGTGACGACCCCCGGCAGTCGATCGAGGCCCAGGCTCCAGGACATCGGCACATTATCCACCGAACACACCGGCGTGCCCGCCACGAACGCCGCCGGCCCGGCACCCGAAGTCGGGTGCCGGGCCGGCGGAGGACGAAACTGCTTACGCGGTCTCGGTGATCGGGCGATCGACCCAGCTCATCAGGTCGCGCAGCTGCTTGCCGACGACCTCGATGCCGTGCTCGGCGTTCTGCTTGCGCAGGCCCTCGAGCTCCTTGTTGCCGTTCTCGACGTTGGCGACGAGACGCTTGACGAAGGTGCCGTCCTGGATGTCCTTGAGGATGTCCTTCATGCGCTCCTTGGTGCCGGCGTCGATGACGCGCGGGCCGGAGAGGTAGCCACCGAACTCGGCGGTGTCGGACACCGAGTAGTTCATGCGCGCGATACCGCCCTCGTACATGAGGTCGACGATGAGCTTGAGCTCGTGCAGGCACTCGAAGTACGCCATCTCCGGGGCGTAGCCCGCCTCGACGAGGACGTCGAAACCGGTCTTGACGAGCTCCTCGGTGCCACCGCAGAGCACGGCCTGCTCACCGAAGAGGTCGGTCTCGGTCTCTTCCTTGAAGTCCGTCTTGATGACGCCGGCGCGGGTGCCACCGATGGCCTTCGCGTAGGACAGGGCCAGTGCCTGGCCGTCGCCCTTCGGGTCCTGGTGGACCGCGATGAGCGCGGGGACGCCCTTGCCGTCGACGAACTGACGACGCACCAGGTGGCCGGGGCCCTTGGGGGCGACCATGCCGACGGTGACGAACTCCGGAGCCTTGATCAGGCCGAAGTGGATGTTCAGGCCGTGACCGAAGAACAGCGCGTCGCCGTCCTTCAGGTTCGGCTCGATGTCGTTCTTGAAGATCGATGCCTGCGCCGTGTCGGGGGCGAGCAGCATGATCAGGTCGGCCCACTCCGAAACCTCGGCGGGGGTGCCGACGGTGAGGCCGGCCTCTTCGGCCTTGGCCCGCGACTTCGAGCCTTCCTTGAGACCGATGCGGACCTCGACGCCCGAGTCACGCAGGCTCAGCGAATGCGCGTGCCCCTGGCTGCCGTAGCCGATCACCGCGACCTTGCGGCCCTGGATGATCGACAGATCGGCGTTGTCGTCGTAGAAAAGCTCGACTGCCACAGTTCCTACCTCTTTCAGCAATTGGGGTGTGTTCAGGCTAACGGGTGGCCGTGATCGACTTGGGACCACGTCCGACGGCGACGACACCGGACTGCACGATCTCGCGGATGCCGTACGGCTCGAGCATCCGCAGAAGCGCGTCGAGCTTCGAGCGGGTGCCGGTGGCCTCGATGGTCAGCGACTCGGGAGAGACGTCGATCACCTTGGCGCGGAACAGGTTCACCGTCTCGATGACCTGGGTGCGGACGCTGGCGTCCGCGCGGACCTTGATGAGCACGAGCTCGCGCGCCACCGACGCCTCGCCCTCCTGATCGACGATCTTGATGACGTTGACCAGCTTGTTGAGCTGCTTGGTGACCTGTTCGAGCGGGAACTCGTCGACGGTCACGACGATCGTCATGCGGGAGATGTCGGGCACCTCGGTTCCCCCGACGGCGAGGGATTCGATGTTGAATCCGCGCCGCGAGAACAGGGCCGCGACACGGGCCAGCACGCCCGGCTTGTCCTCGACGAGAACGCTGAGGGTGTGACTCGTGCTCACTGACGATCCTCTCCTGCTGCGGAATCGGTGGCCTGCTCGCGGTACATGGCCTCGTGGATGACGGCCGGCTCGGCGGCGGCCTCGTCGTCGTCGAACAGCGGACGGATGCCCCGCGCCGCCATGATTTCGTCGTTGCTGGTGCCGGCGGCGACCATCGGCCACACCTGGGCGTCCTTACCGACGATGAAGTCGATGACGACCGGGCGGTCGTTGATGGCCTGGGCCTGGCGGATGGCGGGCTCGACGTCCTCTTCGCGCTCGACCCGGATGCCGACGCAGCCGAGGGCCTCGGCGAGCTTGACGAAGTCCGGGATGCGGACCTCACCGTGGGTGCCGAGCTCCGTGTTCGAGTACCGCTGGTCGTAGAACAGCGTCTGCCACTGACGGACCATGCCGAGGTTGCCGTTATTGATGAGCGCGACCTTGATCGGCACACCCTCGACCGCGCAGGTGGCCAGTTCCTGGTTGGTCATCTGGAAGCAGCCGTCGCCGTCGATCGCCCACACCTCGGCCTCGGGCTTGCCCATCTTGGCGCCGAGGGCGGCCGGCACGGCGTAGCCCATGGTGCCGAGACCACCGGAGTTCAGCCACGTGCGCGGCTTCTCGTAGTCGACGAACTGCGCAGCCCACATCTGGTGCTGGCCGACGCCGGCGCAGTAGATGGCGTCCGGACCGGCGAGCTTGCCGACGGCCTGGATGACGTACTGCGGCGACAGGGACCCGTCGGCGGGACGGTCGTAGCTCAGCGGGTAGGTGCGACGGATGTCGTCGAGGTACGCCCACCACTGCGCGTAGTCGAGCTTGGTGCCGGTGGCCAGATCCGCACGGATCGCCTCGACGAGTTCGACGAGGACCTCGCGGCAGTCGCCGACGATCGGGACGTCCGCGTGCCGGTTCTTGCCGATCTCGGCGGGGTCGATGTCGGCGTGGATGACCTTCGCGTCCGGTGCGAACGAGTCGAGCTGACCGGTCACGCGGTCGTCGAAGCGGGCACCGAGCGTGACGAGCAGGTCGCTCTTCTGCAGAGCCGCGACCGCCGCGACGGTGCCGTGCATACCGGGCATGCCGCAGTTGAGGCGGTGGGTGTCCGGGAATGCGCCGCGCGCCATCAGGGTGGTGACGACGGGGATGCCGGTCAGTTCGGCGAGCTCGAGCAGTTCGGCGGACGCGTCGGCCTTGATGACACCGCCACCGACGTACAGCACCGGGTTCTTGGCCTCGGCGATGAGGCGCGCGGCCTCGCGGACCTGCTTGCCGTGCGGCTTGGTCACCGGCCGGTAGCCGGGCAGGTGCATCTCCGGCGGCCAGCTGAAGGTGGTCTGGGCCTGCAGGATGTCCTTGGGGATGTCGACGAGGACGGCGCCGGGGCGGCCGGACGCGGCGATGTAGAAGGCCTCGGCGAGGATGCGCGGGATGTCGGCGCCGTCGGTGACGAGGAAGTTGTGCTTGGTCACCGGCATGGTGATGCCGGAGATGTCCGCTTCCTGGAAGGCGTCGGTGCCGATGAGTCCGCGGCCGACCTGGCCCGTGATCGCAACGATCGGGACGGAGTCCATCTGGGCATCGGCGAGGGGGGTCACGAGGTTGGTGGCGCCGGGGCCGGAGGTGGCCATGCACACACCGACCTTGCCGGTGGCCTGCGCATATCCGGTCGCGGCGTGACCGCCGCCCTGCTCATGACGAACGAGGACGTGACGGACCCGCTTGGAATCGAACAGCGGATCGTAGACGGGCAGGATCGCACCACCGGGGATGCCGAAGACGGTGTCGACCTCGAGCTCCTCGAGGGCTCGGACGACCGACTGGGCTCCGGTGACCCGCTCGGGCGCGACCTGGCGGCGATTTCCGGGCTGCGCTGCGGCGGCCGCGGTAGTCGGGGTGGACCCCGGCTTTCGCGGCGAGGGTTGAGGCCGTGCGGTTGGTGCGCTCACTGCGAATTCCTCTGATTCTGGCTCCGGGCAACAAAAAACCCTCGTCAGCATCTGCTGTACGAGGGTGGCGCGTCGTGGGCGAGTTGCAGTATGCGGCTCAGGCGACGACGCGCCGGCCGATTACGAGCAACCCATTCTGATTCACGCGCTAGACGGTAGGCGCGCGCGAAGCAGACAGTCAACTTGGTTCGGTCATCTGTCCCAGAATGTGAGATGCCTCGGCTGCAATGCGAAGATGGTGAGGTGTCATCTTCCCAGCAGCCCGTGCCACCGCCTTCATCATCCCACACGCCGGAATCGACGACGCGCGTCATTCGGATTTCCCGGTTGTCGCTGCTCGCATGCGGCTTCCTGCTCCTCGCGGTGGCCTCGCCCGCGATGGCCTGGCCCGCGGCCTTCTCCTGGATGCTGGTGATCCCGTTCCTCGTGTTCGCGTGGATCCTGCGCGTGCGCACCGTCGTCGGACCCGACGGCATCACTGCCCGCGCCACGTTCTCGACGACCCGCATCGGGTGGGGCGCACTCGCGGGAATCCGCTTCCCCAAGCGCGGCTGGGCACGCGCGACCCTCACCGATGGATCCGAGGTTCCGCTGCCCGTCGTCACCTTCGGCCGGCTCCCCGAGCTCGCCGAGGCCAGTGGCGGGCGCATCACGGATCCGTATGCCGCGGCCGACGCGGCCCGCAGTGCCGAGGCGACAGCGGAAGACGCCGCCGCCGAGTCGGATGACGCATCGAAATAGCACGACGGTAAATTCGACACCGCTGCACCCCGGCCCCTGCCGCAGCCCGGCAGCCGGCCCGACAGCCGAAGGCGCAGCCACCCGCCCTGTGAAGGAAACCTGCACATGCCCCCGTTGAGGTCACGCACCACCACCGTCGGACGCAACGCCGCCGGTGCCCGCTCCCTGTGGCGCGCCACCGGTCTGACCGACTCCGATTTCGGCAAGCCGATCGTCGCGATCGCCAACTCCTACACGCAGTTCGTCCCCGGACACGTCCATCTCAAGGACGTCGGCGAGATCGTCGCCGACGCGGTCCGGGCCGCCGGTGGCGTCGCCCGTGAGTTCCACACCATCGCCGTCGACGACGGCATCGCGATGGGCCACGGCGGCATGCTGTACTCGCTCCCGAGCCGCGAAATCATCGCCGACTCGGTCGAATACATGGTGAACGCCCACACCGCCGATGCGCTGGTGTGTATCTCCAACTGCGACAAGATCACCCCGGGCATGCTCAATGCGGCCATGCGCCTGAACATTCCGACGATCTTCGTCTCCGGCGGTCCGATGGAAGCGGGCAAGGCGGTCGTCGTCGACGGTGTCGCGCACGCCCCCACCGACCTGATCACCGCGATCTCTGCGTCCGCGAGCGACTCGGTGAGCGACGAGGGCCTCGACGAGGTCGAGCGCAGCGCCTGCCCGACGTGTGGTTCGTGCTCGGGCATGTTCACCGCGAACTCGATGAACTGCCTCACCGAGGCACTGGGTCTGGCACTGCCGGGCAACGGTTCGACCCTCGCCACCCACGCCGCCCGCCGCGCGCTGTTCGAGAAGGCCGGTACCACGATCGTCGAGGCGGCGCTGCGTTACTACCGCGACGAGGACGAGTCGGTGCTGCCCCGCAACATCGCCACCCCGGCGGCGTTCCGCAACGCGATGGCACTCGACGTCGCGATGGGCGGTTCGACGAACACCGTGCTGCACACGCTCGCCGCCGCGCAGGAAGGCGAGGTCGACTTCGACCTCGAGACCATCGACGCGATCAGCCGCAAGGTGCCGTGCCTGTCGAAGGTGTCCCCGAACTCCGACTACCACATGGAGGACGTGCACCGCGCGGGCGGAATCCCCGCGTTGCTCGGTGAACTCCGCCGCGGCGGCCTGCTCGAGACGGACGTCCACACCGTGCACACGGCGAGCTTCGACCAGTGGCTCGACGACTGGGACATCCGGTCCGGCAAGGCGACCGAGGAGGCGCTCGAACTGTTCCACGCCGCCCCCGGCGGGGTTCGCACCACCGAGCCGTTCTCGACCGACAACCGCTGGGCGTCGCTGGACACCGACGCCGCCGGTGGCTGCATCCGTGACATCGAGCACGCCTACACGGTCGAGGGTGGCCTGTGCGTGCTGCGCGGCAACCTTGCCGTCGACGGCGCGATCCTCAAGACCGCCGGTATCGACGAGGACCTGTTCAGCTTCGAGGGACCGGCCCTGGTGGTCGAGTCGCAGGAGGAGGCCGTCTCGGTCATCCTCGGCAAGAAGGTGAAGCCGGGCGATGTCGTGGTCGTGCGCTACGAGGGCCCCGCGGGTGGTCCCGGCATGCAGGAGATGCTGCACCCGACGTCCTTCCTCAAGGGCGTGGGCCTCGGCAAGGTGTGCGCGCTGATCACCGACGGCCGCTTCTCCGGTGGCACGTCGGGCCTGTCCATCGGGCACGTCTCCCCCGAGGCCGCGTCCGGCGGTGTGATCGGTCTCGTCGAGAACGGTGACCGCATCCGCATCGACGTCGCGTCCCGCACCCTCGAGGTGCTCGTCGACGACGAGGTGCTCGCCGAGCGCCGCGCGAAGATGGATGCCCGGGAGAACCCGTGGCAGCCGGTCGCCCGTGACCGGGTCGTGTCGAAGGCCCTGCGCGCCTACGCGGCGCTCGCGACCTCCGCCGACAAGGGTGCTGTCCGCCAGCTCCCGTAGCTCGTACTCGTGCGCGGTTTCGGTAGCTCCGGCTACCGAAACCGCGCACGAGCGCGTCAGCGCACGAACAACCAGAGGCACACGCCGCCGGCGACGCCGAGCAGCAGTGCCACGAACGATCCGATGAACGGGCGCGTCGCCCAGCCACGTGCCCCGTCGACGGCGATCCGGCCGGGACCGGTCAGCACGATCGCCACCGCCGCCGCCCCGAGCAGTATCTCGAACTCCACACCGGATTGCTCGGCCGCGAAGTACTGCAGGCCCGGTTCGAGATGGTGTTTGAACAGCACCGCGTTGATCATGATCGCGACCACGGCGGCCGCCGCGAGCGGTGTCAGCAGTCCCAGGACCAGCAGGGCTCCCGCCGCGACCTCCCCGATCGCACCGACGATCGCGAGGATCTCCGAGTACCGGTAGCCGGCGCCCTCGACGAGCGCTTCGAATCCGTCGAGTCCGGGTCCGTCCCACCATCCGGTGAGTTTC
>Ga0182742_1000401_pt1 | contig 70662 bp, 69 predicted proteins | sample eDN5th37CBELigMG_FD_128880 | JGI IMG/M metagenome (GOLD analysis project Ga0182742, IMG submission 128880) | Enriched Miracle-Growth compost microbial communities from Emeryville, California, USA - eDNA 5th pass 37_C BE-Lig MG (version 2)... ...
ACAATATCAAGCATTATTGGAAACAGAAGGTATACAAATTGAATTTTCTGACGATGCTATTCGTAGGATTGCTGAATTTGCCTATGAAGTAAACCAAAACACTGATAATATTGGGGCGCGCCGTCTTCACACCATTTTGGAAAAGATGCTTGAGGACCTTTCCTTTGAAGCACCTGAAATCACAATGGATAAAATCACTATTACTCCACAATATGTCGAAGACAAATTAGGAGCAATATCTCGCAACAAGGATTTAAGCCAGTTTATCTTGTAAAAAATATGTACTAACGATTTAACCATGAGGATAAGATTCAGACTGCTAAAGAAATTTTAGACAAAGCTAGTTGGAAGCTATTAGGAGGAAGAACAATGGATTTATTATCAAAAACAAGAAAAATTAATGCAATGCTGCAAAGAGCAGCGGGCAGACCGGTTAATTTTAAAGAAATGGCCGAAACATTAAGCGATGTTATTGCTGCTAATACATTTGTAGTCAGCCGCCGCGGAAAATTATTAGGATTTGCTGTGAATCAGCAAATTGAAAATGACCGTATGAAGCAAATGCTTGCTGATCGCCAGTTCCCTGAGGAATACACAAATAATCTTTTTAACATTCAAGAAACCTCATCAAATCTTGATATTAACAGTGAACATTCAGCATTTCCTGCTGAAAATAAGGAATTATTCAGCTCTGGTTTGACAACGATTGTACCGATTAATGGCGGTGGAGAACGTCTAGGAACATTAATTCTTGCAAGATTGCAGGACCAATTCCATGATGACGATCTTATTCTTGCTGAATATGGTGCAACAGTTGTTGGAATGGAAATTCTTCGCGAAAAAGCTGAAGAAATTGAAGAGGAAGCACGCAGTAAAGCTGTTGTGCAGATGGCAATCAGCTCACTATCATATAGTGAACTTGAAGCGATCGAGCACATTTTTGAAGAATTAAATGGCCATGAAGGCTTGCTTGTTGCTTCAAAAATTGCGGATAGAGTGGGAATTACCCGTTCAGTCATCGTTAACGCTTTAAGAAAACTTGAGAGCGCTGGTGTTATTGAATCAAGATCCTTAGGGATGAAGGGTACCTACATTAAAGTATTAAACGATAAGTTCCTAGTTGAGTTAGAAAAGTTAAAATCAAATTAAGATAGGTAAGAACAAAAAACCGCCCGTTTTCGACAAACGGGCGGTTTTTTTTGTTCATCAATTTGTAAGTTATTGAACAAATACGTTATTTCTTTATTGTTTTCAAAAATTTATACTAAAAAATAGTCCTAATGTCATGTTAAAAGAATCCCAACTTACATAGACATCCTATTTTTTTTTCATTACAATAAGACATATAGTTACATTTTTTGCTGATAATCACCAGTTTTCTACAATTTTCTCGCAATTTTGTATGAATTTGGTATTACCTTAAGGGGCAGGGATCTATGAAATTATTTTCCAATACTATTAATATGCTGGAATCTGGACTAAATTACTCATCATTAAAGCAAAAAACTATATCCCAAAATATTGCTAATGAGTCAACGCCTGGTTATAAAGCAAAGGATGTAAGTTTTAAAGCAGCGCTTAAAGAGGCCAGCCAATCAATCAGTGCTTATCGTACTGATGAAAGACATATTCAGTTCCAGAGCAAACCATCGGCGAATATCGGAATGATCGTTAAAGGGAATGTTGCTTTTAACCAAAATGGGAACAGTGTGGACATTGATAATGAAATGGCGGATTTGGCGGCCAATCAAATTTATTTCAATGCTTTATCCGAAAGAATAAATGGAAAGTTTACTAGTTTGCAAAATGTAATTAGAGGGGGCAAATAATCATGTCTATTTTTCATAGTATGAACACGACCGCAACAGCCCTCACAGCTCAAAGATTAAGAATGGATGTTATTTCTTCTAATATGGCTAATGCTGACTCTACTAGAGGGAAATATGTGAATGGCGAATGGGAGCCGTATAGAAGGAAATCAGTGGTCCTTCAGCCGAAAGAAGGAAACTTCTCAAGCTTTCTTAATACTGCGATGAATAAAAGCCATTCAGCAGGCAATGGCGTGAAAGTCGCGCGAATTGTTGAAGACCAGACACCATTTAAGCTTGTATATGCACCAGAGCATCCCGATGCAAATAATGAAGGCTATGTGCAGCTTCCCAATGTTGACCCGTTAAGGGAGATGGTCGATTTAATGAGCGCAACACGCTCTTATGAGGCAAACGTAACCGTGTTTAATGCATCGAAAAACATGCTGATGAAATCTCTTGAAATAGGCAAATAAGGAGAATAGTAAATGAACAGTATACAAATGCCGGGATTATTGCCTGCTTCAATTTCTTCAATTAATGGAAACAGGCAAACGAATACCAATACATATACAACATTCGAAGCGCAAAAGAGTTTTGCGTCCGTATTAAAAGAATCAATTAATAAAGTTAATGAAACCCAGATTCAATCAGACAAAATGACCGAAAAGCTGATAAAAGGTGAAAATATTGATTTGCATCAAGTTATGATTGCTTCACAAAAAGCTAGTATTACAATGCAGACAACATTAGAAATTAGAAATAAGGTCATCGAGGCATACCAGGAAATCATGCGTATGCAGGTATAACTAGGGAGATTAGAATGAAAGAATCACTTCAGAAATATAAAAATCAAATAATAGGATATTGGACAAGCAGGAGCAAGAAACAAAAAGGATTCCACATTGGCGCAGCATTGTTTCTCGTGATCATGATTGCTGCGGTTTCTTTTTTTTCGGCAAGAACAACACTTGTGCCGCTGTACAGTAACTTAAGTCCCTCTGAAACTGGGATGATTAAGGAGAGCCTGGATACCAGAGGCATCAAATCGGAAATTTCTGATGGCGGTTCAACAATCAAGGTTCCGGAAGAGACTGTGGATACGCTAAAAGTTGAGCTCGCAGCCGAGGGAATACCGAAATCCGGAAGCATTGACTATTCTTTCTTTAGTCAAAATGCCGGGATTGGCACAACTGATAATGAATTTAAAATGATCAAAGTGGATGCTATGCAAACGGAGCTAGCCAACCTAATTAAAGGGATTGAAGGCGTTAATGATGCAAAGGTAATGATCTCGCTTCCGGACAAAGGCATATTCGTCGGCGACCCTGCAGAAGAGGCCTCAGCATCTATTGTCCTGACAACAAAGCCAGGCTATCAATTTGAGGAATCGCAAATCTTTGCTCTTTATCATTTAGTTTCGAAAAGCATTCCTAATCTGCCTACTGATAATATCGTCATTATGAACCAATATTTTGAGTACTTTGATCTAAAAAATAAAAATAATTCTTCATCAGGCAATACGTTTGCTGAGCAGCATGAAATTAAAAGCGAAATTGAAAAGGATGTGCAGCGCCAGGTTCAGCGAATGCTTAGCACAATGATGGGACCGGAAAATGTAGTTGTATCAGTTACAGCAGATATAGATTTTACTAAGGAAAATCGTGAAGAAAATCTAGTAGAACCAGTTGATAAAGAAAATATGGAAGGCATTGCCATCAGTGCGCAAAAAATCACTGAGACATTCACAGGAAATGCAGATCAGGCTGGAGGAATTCCGCAAGGCGAGGATCCTGCAGATTCCCTAGGCTCATCCTATTTAGCCGGCAGCGGCTCCAATGGGGATTACGAGAAAATTGAAGAGACGATTAACAATGAAGTGAATAAAATCCGCAAAGAAATTGTTGAAAGTCCTTATAAAGTAAGGGACCTTGGCATTCAAGTGATGGTCAACAGCGATTATGACAATTATCAGCCGGAGATTAAAGAAGATATCACTCAGCTCTTAGGTACGATTGTCAGAACAACTATTCATAAAGAAGCTGGAGCAGAAGATACATTAAATGATGCTGAAATTGCAAATAAAATCTTCGTCTCAGAACAGCCATTTAAGGAGAAAGCTGCAGAAGTTGCAAAAGAGCCTGTAATTCCAAACTGGGCTTATGCTGTTCTTGGAGTGCTTCTGTTAATCATTGCTCTATTAATCTTTTTATTTATCAAAAGATCTAAGCGAAAGCAAAAAGAAGAAGAAGAGGAATCACTCATTCTTGAAGACCCAATTGATATCCCAGATGTAAACGAAACCCATGAAACCGAAAGTACGCTCCGCAGAAAGCAGCTTGAAAAAATGGCGAGAGAAAAGCCTGAGGATTTTGCGAAACTGCTTCGGACATGGATAGCAGAAGATTAGGAGGGAGAAACATTGGCGAAAAAAGATCAAAAAGGTTTGTCAGGGAAACAAAAGGCTGCCATTTTATTAATTTCTCTTGGTCCTGATGTTGCTTCTTCTGTCTATAAACATTTAAGCGAAGAAGAAATTGAAAAATTAACACTGGAAATTTCTGGTGTGAAAAAAGTGGAATCCATGGTTAAGGAGGAAATCCTCGAAGAGTTCCACAATATTGCATTAGCGCAGGACTACATTTCTCAAGGCGGGATCGGCTATGCAAAAACAGTTCTTGAAAAAGCCCTTGGCAGTGAACAGGCATCCGTTATTATTAACAGATTGACATCCTCTCTGCAGGTAAGGCCGTTTGATTTTGCCAGAAAGGCTGATCCTGGTCAGATCTTGAACTTTATTCAAAATGAGCATCCGCAGACCATCGCATTGATTTTATCGTATTTAGATCCTGCACAGGCCGGACAGATACTCTCTGAGCTTCCGCAGGAGGTACAGGCAGATATTGCAAGAAGAATTGCCGTCATGGACAGTACAGCACCTGAAATCGTCAATGAGGTTGAGCAAATATTAGAAAGAAAGCTTTCTGCTACAGTGACACAGGATTATACGCAGACAGGCGGGATTGAGTCTGTTGTTGAAGTGCTGAATGGTGTTGACAGGTCAACGGAGCGGACGATTTTGGATGCTTTAGAAATACAGGACCCTGAACTTGCCGAAGAAATCAAGAAGAGGATGTTTGTATTTGAGGATATTGTCACACTGGATAATCGCGCTATTCAAAGAGTGATCCGTGATTGTGACAGTCAGGACCTCATGCTGTCACTTAAGGTGTCAAGTGATGAAGTAAAAGAAATTATCTTTAAAAATATGTCTAAGCGAATGGTTGAAACCTTTAAAGAGGAAATGGAATTTATGGGGCCTGTCAGACTCCGCGATGTTGAAGAGGCACAATCAAGAATTGTTGCCATTATCCGCCGTCTTGAAGAGGCTGGAGAAATAGTAGTTGCCCGCGGAGGGGGAGAAGATATCATTGTCTAGGCTAATCAAGGGCAGTTATCCTCAGTTGGAGCCAAGCAGTAATCAAAAAAAAGTTATTTCTATTAGGGTATTTGAACAGCCGAAAATCGATGAAGAATCGGATATAACAGGATCTGCAGCTCTTCTTCAAGCGAAAGAAATTGTGGAGAAAGCCAAGCAGGAAGCTGAAGGGATTTTAAAAAAGGCCCAGGCAGAGGCAGAAAAAGCTTCTCAGCAAATAGAAGAAGAGAAAAAAGCCTTCGCGATGGAAAAGAAATTGGCTGAAGAAGAAGCACGGAAGCAAGGATATGCCAACGGGCACAGCGAAGGAAAAGACAAAGGGTACCAAGAATACCAGCAATTGATTCAATCCGCACAAAGCGTTGTCCATTCAGCAAAAAAAGACTATCAGATGCATGTAGAGTCAGCTGACAACGAGATTCTGCAAATCGGGCTAAAAACGGCTGAGAAGATCTTGATGAGAAAGTTAGAACAAGAGGCTGAAAGCTTTGTTGATATTGTGAAAAGGGCTTTAAAGGAAGCTAGGGATCATCTTGAGGTACAGCTTCATATTCACCCGATTCACTATGATCTCCTTCTTGAGAATAAAGAAGATTTGGTAAGGATATTCCCAAAAGACGTAAAATTCTATATCTATCCTGATGATGAATTGCCGGAATCCAGCTGCATTATTGAGTCCGAAAATGGAAGAATCGATGCAAGCCTAGATAGCCAGCTAAAAGAAATTAAACAGAAGCTTTTTGACATGCTGGAGGATGAGTAGGATGAATCTTGCTGAATTAATTGAACAGATTGACCAGCTTGATACATTTAAACGATATGGCCGAGTCAAAAGAGTGGTGGGCCTGATGATTGAATCACAAGGTCCGCCAGACAGTGCCATTGGGGATGTTTGTCTGATCCATACAGGCAATAAGAAAAACCGCATGATACAGGCAGAGGTTGTCGGCTTCAAGAATGAAGAGGTTATACTGATGCCCTATACAGCCGTTAATCACATCTCCCCAGGGAGCCTTGTAGAAGGAACAGAAAAGCCACTGGAGATAAAAGTGGGACCGCAATTAATTGGTTCAGTTATCGATTCAATGGGACAGCCGCTCGACGGTTCGGCACTGCCAAAGGGACTTTCTTCAGTTCCAACTGAACAGGATGCTCCCAATCCGCTAAAAAGACCGCCGATATCTTCCTCGATTGAAGTGGGAGTCAGAATGATTGACAGCTTATTGACAGTTGGGAACGGGCAAAGGGTTGGAATCTTTGCCGGAAGCGGCGTCGGCAAAAGCACTCTGCTTGGGATGATAGCCAGGAATACAGCCGCTGACCTAAATGTAATTGCCCTTATCGGAGAAAGAGGAAGAGAGGTCAGAGAATTCATTGAGCGGGATCTGGGGCCAGAAGGGCTCAAGAGATCCATCGTTGTAGTGGCCACTTCTGATCAGCCTGCATTAATGCGAATTAAAGGGGCATTTACAGCAACGGCGATTGCAGAGTTTTTTCGGGACAAAGGTCTTAATGTCTGTATGATGATGGACTCTGTGACAAGGGTTGCGATGGCACAAAGGGAGGTAGGGCTTGCTGTAGGTGAGCCTCCTACAACAAAGGGGTATACGCCATCTGTTTTTGCGATTTTGCCAAAGTTATTGGAACGGACCGGAACAAATGATCTTGGCTCAATTACAGCTTTTTATACGGTATTGGTCGATGGCGATGATATGAACGAACCGATTGCTGACACTGTCAGGGGCATATTGGATGGTCACTTTGTTCTCGACAGGGCATTGGCAAATAAAGGACAGTATCCAGCAATTAATATATTGAAAAGTGTCAGCAGGGTCATGAATAACATTGTTCATCCCAACCATGTAAAAGCAGCGGAAAAATTAAGAGACCTGCTTAGTACATATATGAATTCTGAGGATTTAATAAATATTGGCGCTTACAAAAAAGGTTCTTCAATGGCCATTGATGAAGCCATCCGGCTGCATCCGTCCATTATCTCTTTTTTAAAACAGTCAACGGATGAAAAGATCTCTTTTCAGGAGAGTCTGCAGCAGCTTTATAGTCTCATAGGGAAGGGAGATTAATCCTAATGAAGCGCGAATTTAAATTCGAAAAGATTCTTACATTAAAAGAAAGAGAAAAACAGGAAGCGCTTGATGTCTACAATCAATCGGTGAAAAAATTTGAAGAAGCCGCAGGCCAGCTTTATGAGCTATTAAAGAAAAAGGAAGACCTGGAAGATTATCAGTCCTCACGGTTAATGAGGGGCATTCCAGTCCAAGAAATGAAGTACTATCAAGGGTTTATTCAAAATCTAGAGAAAAGCATCAAGACGTATCAGCAAATTGTTGCAAACGTTCGAAGCCAAATGCAATTCTATCAGGAAAAGCTAAAGGAAAAAAATATTGAAGTGAAAAAATTTGAGAAGATGAAGGATAGAGACTTTATTCTTTTTACTGAGCAGGTTAAGCAGCTTGAGGACAGACAAATGGATGATATCTCGATTCAGCATTTTATGTATCGGGGAAATTAGGTGGTAATGTGGACAAGATGATGGAAGAACAAGAAACAAAAAAGGCTTCAAGGTTTCAGAGTTTTATATTCGTCATAGTGATACCGCTGCTATTCGCGGTGACAGCTGCTCTGATTATCATGACCATACTTGGCTATAATGTTTTTGAAACAGCGAAAGACGTTAGCCAAAAGCTTCCTTTTGTCTCATCAGCAGCTTCTGATAAAGAAGACAGTTCCGTTCAAGCTTTTGAAGAGAAAATGATTAAGCTTGAAGCAGAGATAAAGGATCGTGAGGCAAAAATTACAAACCTTGAAGCTCAGCTGGATACAAAAGATGAAGAAATTTCGGCAAAACAGCTGGAAATTGAACAGCTTGAAAAGGAAATAGAAGAGCTAAACAAAATGAAAGAAGAAAATAACCGAGCCTTTAAGGATATTGTTAAAACATATGAAACCATTTCAGCAAAAAAAGCGGCGCCCATTCTAGCACAAATGGAAGATAAGGAAGCATTAAGGATCCTTTCCGTTATTAAAGCTGATGCGCTTGCATCCATCTTAGAGAAGATGAATCCAGAGGATGCAGCAAGATATACCGAGCTTTTAACCGATGATTCCGAAATTCAATAACTAATACTTTGGAGTTGAAGGGAGGTGTGAAAAATGGAAATTGGGGCTATCGGAACAGTACAGTCTCTTCAGTCAAGTTTGACAAAGGAATCAGCTGCAAAAGGGGAAAAAAGTTTCCTGGCATTTTTTGCGGCGGCTTCAGGAAAAACACCAAATGAATCAGGAAATGTGCTCTTAACAGGTACTCAGACAGAAATATCCAATGAGGAAATTTCCCAGCTTCTTCAATTTCTGGAGATAAATAGCATGGCTGAGCTTGAAGGAGGCGATGACCTATTAAACCAGTTAACAGTTAATGGTCATTCAGATTTGGGCCACATGCTAGAAGAATTATTAGGACTTTCACAGGGAGAGATCGTAAGCCTATTACAAAATTTTTACGATCAGCTTACTTCTAGTCAAACAGAAAATAAGTTCGAGGATACCCAGGAAGATTACAGTGATTTATATTCGCTGATGCAAGCAATCTCATCATTGCCTATCCAGGGTGTTTCAATCAATCTTGATAAAGACACTTCAAAGGCCTTTAAGGCTATGAAACTCTTTGAACTATTAAACGCCCAAGAAGGCACTTTAGATGATCAGGTGCGTCTGCGGGAGTTTTTGCAAAAGGCCGGAGATAAGCTTGAGGCCATGTTAAAAGGGGCCAATTCGTCCAGAAGCGAATTTTTACAGAAAACTTTTACAGCCCTTGCCGCTGATTTAGGTGAAAGTTCTCCAGCGAAAATGAACAAATCGATGAGAATATCAAATCTGAGTGAACACACGCAGCCCCATTCTTATTTTCAGTTTCAGCAGATTTCACGAGCAGAACAACTAACCTTAGTAAACAGCCAAAGTGGGCGGCCAGTTTCTGCTGAGCAGCTTATTGAACAATTTCAGTCAATACTATCAAAAAGCCATTTACTAAAAAATGGGGAAACGCAGAGACTGTTTATCAAGCTTCATCCTGAACATCTTGGAGCGCTAAGAATAGAGCTAATTCAGCGGGATTCGGGCATGATTGCACGTATTATGACATCAACTTCAGCTGCAAAGGAAATGATTGAATCACAATTGCACGGCTTAAAGCACGCGTTGGGCCAGCAAAACATTCAAGTGGAAAAAATAGAAATTTCGCAGAGCTTGACAGGTCAGGAGCGTACCTTTAATAAGGAGCATCAGCAAGGCCAGCAAAGCGGGCAGCACCAGCAGGAAGAAAAGAAAAGGCAGCAAGCAGATGCAAACAATCAGTCTTTTAAAGATGAGCTCATCACTAATATTGAAAGCTAGGCGGGGATTAGAATGGCAAATAGCATTGACTCATCGTTATATCTATCAAACTATCAAAAGGAACAGCGCAAAACAGGCTCTAATATCCTTGGAAAAGATGATTTTTTAAAAATTTTAATGGTTCAGCTCCAAAATCAGGACCCTTCGAACCCGATGGACGATAAAGAATTTATTGCCCAAATGGCGACATTCTCTACATTAGAACAAATTACCAATATGAATCAGACAATGCAAAAGCTTGCTGATAGCCAGCAGCAAAACCTTCTGATTGCATACAGCGATTTAATTGGCAAGGAAGTCACCTGGACTCATGTATCCAATCCGGAAAATGAGGGTGATGAGCCGATTGTTGAAGAAGGTATAGGAAAGGTCGTCTCCACTTCCTACAAGAATGGACAAGTTTTTCTGACATTAGAAAATGGAAAAGTGATTGAACCAGCCAATATATCTGAGGTCAGAAATCCGCCGGAGAACACAGAAAAGCCTAAAGTATAAAGGATGTGACCGGATGGAACCTTATAAATTTAATTCGATTCATGCAAAAACGCTGAACACTGCTCCAATCCGCCATATGCAGCCTAATCAGACGAATAAGGGGACGTTTAAGCAGGTTTTTCACCATGCTTTACATACAGATGATCCATTAAGGATCAGCAAACATGCCCAAATTAGGCTTGAACAGAGAGAGATCGAAATTAATCATGCAAAATGGCAGAGAATTGAAGAAAAGGTGAATGAAGCTAAAAAAATGGGTGTAAATGAATCACTTGTCCTGCTAGAGGACGCGGCCCTCATTGTCAGTGCCAAAACTAATACGGTCATTACGGCAATGGACCGGCAGGAAGCTTCCTCGCAAATTTTTACAAATATTAACGGAACAATCGTAATGGATTAAAAAGAATGGCTGGACCTCAATGAGGAAGCCTTGGCTGTGGAATGACAGAAGCAGCTGATAACCAAAAGGGGGATAATAAAATGCTTCGATCCATGTATTCTGGCATTAGCGGAATGAAAAACTTCCAGACAAAACTAGACGTTATTGGCAACAACATTGCTAACGTTAATACCTTTGGATTTAAAAAGGGAAGGGTTACTTTTAAGGATATGATGAGCCAAACGATTTCAGGAGCAACAGGCCCCGGCGAAGGGGGAGCATCAGGCGGGATGAACCCTAAACAAGTAGGATTGGGTGCCCAATTAACAGTTATCGATACAATTGATACTCAAGGCAGCTTGCAGACAACAGGCCGGGTCCTCGATGTTGGTATCCAGGGGGATGGATTTTTAGCCGTTAAAAGAGGAGATTCATTTTTTTATACAAGGGCGGGGAACTTATATCTTGATTCAGGCGGATATTTAGTCAATGGTTCTGGAGACTTTATTTTGGATTCCGATAAAGCGACAATTCAAATAAACGGAGGTGAGGTTGATAAGGTGACTAGCATGAGTATTTCAGCTGACGGTCAAATTAATTTCTTGGTAGAGGGGAAAGATACCCCTGATGTGGCAGGAACTATTGCGATTGCTAGATTTAATAACAATGCCGGGTTGGAAAAGTCAGGTGAAAACTTATTTTCTAGCACAGTCAACTCTGGGGAACCTACGTATTTGACTCCGGGAACTTCAGGTGCTGGCAAATTAGTCTCAGGTACTCTCGAAATGTCAAACGTTGACCTTTCTGAGGAATTTACTGAGATGATCGTTGCCCAGCGCGGTTTTCAGGCGAATACACGAATCATTACAACATCTGATGAGATTCTGCAGGAATTAGTAAACTTAAAACGCTAGGTTAAGGGAGGGACAGGGCTAATGGCAAACTTTGCCTTGGTCCTGATAATAGATTGATAAAAGTCACTCGATTAAACGGTAAATCATTTTTATTAAATGCCATTTATATTGAAACAATAGAATCCTTCCCTGATACAACACTTACATTAACAAATGGAAAGAAATATGTTGTCAAGGAATCAGAGGATTCCATCTATCGGCTTGTAAAGGAATTCTATCAATCAATCGGACTAACAGGCAGCATCATTCAGGAGGAAATGGATAATGAAAAATAATAAACCTGCCATCATTATGCTTATTCTGCTCATTATTATTACTCTGGCTGGAGCTGCTTTAGTTGTTTTTGTCAAACAGGGGGATCAGGTGTCAGCACAAAAAGAACCATCTATTGATGACATACTGGAGGCCTCGGTTGATATCCAGCAAATTACCACGAATCTAAAAAATGATAACTTTATTCGTGTTTCCTTCAAGATTCAAACAGATGGAAAAAAAGCGAAAAAGGAATTAGAGAAAAGAGAATTTCAGGTTAAAAATATTATTATTCAAGAGCTTTCTGAAATGAATCCAGAAGATATTCAAGGCCGTGAAGGTCAAACACAACTTCAGGAGATGCTGAAAAATAAAATAAATGAATATATGCAAACTGGAAAGATCGTCCAGGTCTATATAACCGAATCTCTCCTCCAATAGACTTTATTCATACCAAAAGGGATTTTTTCCAAACGAAAATGGAGGTGAGGTTCATGTCAGGAGAGGTATTATCCCAAAGTGAGATTGATGCCTTATTATCAGCTTTGTCTACCGGAGAAATGGATGCAGATGAATTAAAGAAAGAACAAGTAGAAAAAAAGGTAAAAGTATACGATTTTAAAAGGGCATTAAGGTTTTCGAAGGATCAGATCAGAAGCTTAACGAGAATTCATGAGAACTTCGCAAGGCTTCTGACGACCTTTTTCTCTGCACAATTGCGGACATATGTACAAATAACAGTAGCATCTGCTGACCAAATTCCCTATGAGGAATTTATCCGTTCCATTCCAAAAATGACGATTTTAAATGTCTATGAAGTACCGCCTTTAGATGGAAGGATCCTTATGGAGGTCAACCCTAATATCGCTTATGCTTTGCTTGACAGAATGATGGGCGGCAGGGGAGCTAGCGTTAATAAAATTGAAACGCTGACAGAAATAGAGACTAAAATTATGACGGCTGCCTTTGAAAAAGCATTTGAGAATTACCTGGAGGCATGGAGCACCATTGTTGAAATTGATCCTCAGCTTATAGATTTTGAGGTGAATCCGCAATTTTTGCAAATGGTTTCTCCGAATGAAACGGTTGTGGTCATCTCTTTGAACACTACAATCGGCGAGGCAAGCGGGATGATTAATATCTGTATTCCGCATGTTGTGCTGGAGCCAATTATACCAAAGCTATCTGTCCACTACTGGATGCAGAATGAGAAAAAAGAAACAGTGCCAAGAGATATAGCCAGGCTTGAAAAGCACATTGAAAAGGCCGTGCTGCCAATTGTAGGAGAACTTGGAACATCAGAAATCAGTGTTCAAGACTTTCTAATGCTAGATATTGGCGATGTCATTGAATTGAATAAGAGCATTGACCAGCCGCTTACGGTCAAGATCGGCGGAATTCCGAAGTTCACTGGCCAGCCTGGCAAATTAAACAAAAAACTTGCCATACAGGTGTTAGATATTGTTAAGGGAGGAGATGAAGATAATGAGTGATGGCATGCTTTCACAGGATGAAATTGATGCTCTTTTGCGCGGGGCAGCGGATGATGAGGAGGAGACGGAATCATACGAAGATGTCTTTCTCATTGAAGATTACTTATCCAATATGGAACAGGACGCTTTGGGTGAAATTGGCAACATCTCGTTTGGCAGTTCAGCCACAGCCTTATCCACCCTGCTCAATCAAAAGGTAGAAATCACGACACCGTCTGTATCTGTTGTTTTGCCAAAGAGGCTTCAAGAAGAATTTCCGAATCCATATGTTGCAATACAGGTTAATTATACGGATGGCTTTGCGGGAAGTAATTTGCTAGTTATTCAGCATAGGGATGCTGCTATTATCGCGGATTTAATGCTTGGCGGAAATGGAGAAAATCCATCAGAGATGATGGGGGATATCCAAATAAGTGCTGTTCAGGAAGCAATGAATCAAATGATGGGTTCTGCAGCAACATCTATGTCAACGATTTTTAATAAACGTGTGGATATTTCGCCGCCTTCTATCGATATATTAGATCTTACACAGGGAGAAGGAGCAGATAGAATTCCCGATGATATCATTGTGAAGGTTTCCTTTAGGTTAAAGATTGGACATTTAATAGATTCAAGTATCATGCAGCTTCTTCCGCTTAATTTTGCGAAAAGCTTGGTGAATGAATTATTAAATCCAGGCCAGAACGATGGGGAAGCCGGAAATGCAGGCATGGATGATTTAAATAGCTCATATACAGCTGATTCTCCCGTTGATCAAATGGATGCAAAAACATACAGTGATCCGTTCGCAGGAGAATTTAAGCAAACTGGTCAGCCAGCCCAGCAGGAAAAAGCGCCTGTTTATCAGGAAAAACAATATAGTGAGCCTATGAATGCATATGGACAGGTTTCTCAGCCTGCACATCAGCCGCAGCATTTCGGATCGAATTTTACACAGGCAGAACAGGCAAACGTGCAGCCGGCGGTGTTCTCTAATTTTGAACCATATCCAGGGCTGCAGGGGACAGAGACAAAAAATTTAAATATGCTTCTTGATATCCCGCTGCAGATTACTGTGGAATTAGGAAGAACTAAGCGTTCTGTGAAAGAAATTCTGGAACTTTCACAGGGTTCCATTATTGAACTGGACAAGCTTGCGGGCGAACCGGTTGATATCCTTGTCAATAATCGTCTGATTGCACAAGGGGAAGTAGTTGTCATTGATGAGAATTTCGGCGTCCGTGTGACGGATATTATCAGCCAGACCGATCGAATAAAAAAACTAAAATAATATTTTTGGAGGTTATCAAAAGATGGCGCATAAGATTTTGGTTGTTGATGATGCAGCATTTATGAGAATGATGATTAAGGATATCCTGACAAAAAACGGCTATATTGTTGCTGCAGAAGCTGCAGACGGGGCACAGGCCATTGAAAAGTATAAAGAAACTCAGCCAGATCTAGTAACAATGGATATTACCATGCCAGAAATGGATGGAATTACAGCATTAAAAGAAATTAAAAAATTAAATCCGAATGCCAAAATTATCATGTGCTCAGCTATGGGTCAGCAAGCAATGGTTATCGATGCTATTCAGGCAGGGGCTAAGGACTTTATTGTTAAGCCGTTCCAAGCAGACCGTGTGCTAGAAGCGATTTCAAAAACTTTAGGCTAATTAGAGGGTGCAATAGATTGGCTAAAACGAAGCGGATTACAGTTACATTGCTTCTTATTGCATTTGTGCTTCAGGGTTTTGGGGTGCATGTATTTGCGGAGCAATTAAATAATAGTGTGAAAGAATGTATCGAACAGCCAGATAAGTGCAGTCAAAAAGGGGAAACGCCTGATCAAACTACAAAACAGGCTGTCCAAGATCCACAGGTTGGGCTTAATGCATGGGATTTCATTAAAATGATTTTTGCTACTATTTTTGTTGTTGCCCTGCTTTATTTTTTGCTAAAAGTAATAAACGCAAAAAGCAAAAAGTATAAAAGCACACAGCTTGTGGAGAATTTGGGCGGTACGACACTCGGTATGAACCGTTCTGTCCAGCTTGTAAAGGTGGGAAATCGAATCCTGGTTGTTGGTGTAGGGGAAAATGTTCAGCTTTTAAAGGAAATTGAAGATTTTACTGAGTACAGTCAAATGATCAAGGATTACAATGAAAAAATGGACCAGCATCTGCAGCCAAGCGATATTGTGACAAAGGTATTACAACGCAGAAGGAATAAATCATCAGATGAGAAAAACGGGAACCCGGATCAAAGGGAATCCTCCCAGTTTCAGGACTTGCTTAATAAGCAGTTAGAGGATATCTCATCAGGAAGAAAAAGATTATTTAGGGAAATGGAACAGAAAGGACCAGACGAGCGATGAATGATTTCATGGAATTTTTCAATAATAGTTCGCCTGAAAATGTCTCCGTTTCTGTAAAGCTTTTCTTGATGCTTACTGTTCTATCTTTGGCACCAAGTATTCTCATATTAATGACCTGTTTTACTAGAATAGTAATCGTTCTCTCCTTTGTCAGAACGGCGCTTGCTACACAGTCAATGCCTCCAAACCAGGTGATTGTCGGGCTATCATTGTTTTTGACGTTTTTTATTATGGCTCCGACCTTTCAGCAGGTAAATAATGAGGCATTGACGCCTCTATTTAATGAAGAAATCAATTTAGAACAGGCCTATGATAAAGCTGTTGTCCCCTTTAAGGAATTTATGAGTGCCCATACGAGGCAAAAGGATTTAGCGCTATTTCTTGATTATGCGAAGGCAAAACGCCCGGATTCAATTGCGGATATTCCGTTAACGGCACTTGTTCCGGCTTTTGCGATTAGTGAAATCAAAACCGCCTTTCAAATAGGATTCATGATCTTTATCCCATTTTTAGTCATTGATATGGTGGTTGCAAGTGTTCTCATGTCAATGGGAATGATGATGCTCCCGCCAGTAATGATTTCATTGCCGTTTAAAATACTATTATTTGTGCTTGTAGATGGATGGTATTTGGTTGTTAAATCTCTTCTGCAAAGCTTTTAACCTTATACCCTAAGAAGGTGAACGTTCATGACGCCGGAATCGGTGATTTCCATAGCTGAGCAGGGGATCCGTATGGTGCTGCTTGTCAGTGGACCCCTATTATTGCTTGCACTTGTTGTGGGTTTGGCCGTAAGTATTTTTCAGGCAACCACACAAATACAGGAACAAACCTTAGCATTTATTCCAAAAATCATTGCCGTATTGGCAGGGATTGTGTTCTTCGGCCCGTGGATGCTAAGCCATTTGCTATCGTATGCGAATGAGATTTTTTCTAATTTAAATAGATTTATAGGATGAATTCTATGACGGAGATAATACCGGCATTTCCAGCTTTTTTGCTGATATTTGTCAGGGTAACATCTTTCTTTTTGATGGTGCCCCTTTTTTCTTATCGGAACATCCCAGCAGGTGCAAAAATTGGCTTGGGATTCTTTATGGCTCTCATCATGGTCTTTGCCGTCGATATCCCTGAGTTGGCTATTGATAGCAATTATTTTTTGCTGATCATAAAAGAGGCGCTTGTTGGACTATTCATTGGATTTATTGCGTACATGCTATTATCTGCGATCCAGACAGCAGGAGGCTTTATTGATTTTCAAATGGGCTTTGCGATTGCTAATGTCATGGATCCGCAGACGGGAGCGCAGAGTCCGCTGATGGGTCAATACCTGTATACCATTGGACTATTTTTGATGCTGGCATTAAATGGACACCATTTACTGCTTGATGGGGTATTTTACAGCTATAAATTCATCCCCATTGATCAGCCTTGGATTCCTTTTGGGAATGAAAATATGCTGCAATATGTTGTTAAGGCATTCAATTCAATGTTTATCATTGCCTTCCAAATGTCTATCCCCATTGTCGGCAGCCTATTTTTAGTTGATATCGCTTTAGGGATTGTCGCGAGAACCGTCCCGCAGCTTAATGTTTTTGTTGTCGGTCTCCCGCTAAAGATTGGGGTAAGCTTTATTGTGCTTATGGTCGTAATGGGAACACTCCTTCTTTTGGTTTCTCAATTATTTGATATCATGCTACACACGATGAGGGGACTTATGGAGCTAATTGGAGGGCTATGAAAATGACGTATTTACTTCGTTTAGACCTTCAGGCCTTTGCTGGAGAAAAGACGGAAAAAGCCACACCAAAGAAAAAACAGGACTCAAGGAAAAAAGGTCAGGCAGCCAAAAGCCAGGATGTTAATACAGCCATTGTGCTATTAAGCGTATTTTTATTTTTTCTCTTTGGCGGCTCCTATTTAGGTGACCAAATACTCGCTTTAATGAAGTATTCCTTAGGGGACTTTATGCTGACAGAACTGACAGAAGCGAATATCCAGTCAGTCCTTCTTGTGTTTTTAAAAGAGTTTTTTATTTTCCTTGCCCCAATTATGGCGGTTGCCTTGATCGCAGGGATCGCAGCAAACTATATGCAAATCGGCTTTTTGTTTTCAACAGAGCCTTTAACACCAAAGCTTGAAAAATTGGATCCTATCAAAGGATTTAAACGGATTTTTTCCGTAAGAGCACTTGTAGAACTTTTTAAATCTATCTTAAAAATAGGTTTTGTCGGTTTTGTAACCTTTTTTGTTTTATGGAATAAAATTGATGAAATTTTAATCCTATCGCAAAAATCCATTGGACAGGCGATGACCGAACTGGGCAGCCTGACCGTACAAATGGGGCTTTATGCTTCAGGGGCATTGCTTTTTTTATCCCTATTAGACTTTTTATATCAGAAATATGACTTTGAAAAAAATATCCGAATGTCCAAGCAAGACATCAAGGATGAATTTAAAAATTCAGAAGGGGATCCGCTCATTCGGTCAAAAATCAAGCAAAAACAGCGTGAGATGGCTATGAGAAGAATGATGCAGGAAGTACCCAATGCGGATGTTGTGATTACAAATCCGACTCATTATGCTGTGGCGTTAAAGTATGATGAAACCAAACAGGACGCTCCGTTTGTCGTTGCAAAAGGGGCTGACTTTATTGCCCAGAAGATCAAATTAATTGCAAAAGAACAAAATATTATAACTGTCGAAAATAGGCCTCTTGCGAGAGCTTTATATAGCGGAACAGACATTGGCGAGGCTATTCCGGAAGAATTTTTCAAAGCAGTTGCCGAGATCCTTGCTTATGTTTACCGGACAAAAAATAAATTGTAAGTTTTCTACTTTGAGAAATGTCTAGCTCCAGGCGCCAGCGGGTGCCTTGCGCTTTTCTGTTGCTAGGAGAGGAATTATATGTCAGCTAGAGATTTATCTGTTTTGCTGAGTGTTATTTTAATTGTCGCCATGCTAATCATCCCTTTTCCGTCATGGCTTTTAAGTATACTAATCATGATCAATATTTCTTTAGCCCTCATTGTCCTGCTTACGACAATGAATATGAGTGAGCCGCTGCAATTTTCAATCTTTCCTTCGCTGCTGCTCCTTTTGACTCTATTTCGCCTGGGGCTTAATGTTTCTACGACACGTTCCATACTCTCAAAAGGAGAGGCAGGCGGTGTCGTTGAGACCTTTGGAACCTTTGTTGTCGGCGGAAATGTGGTTGTTGGAATGGTTGTCTTTCTTATATTGATCATCATACAATTTGTTGTCATTACCAAAGGGGCCGAACGTGTTTCTGAGGTAGCTGCGCGTTTTACGTTGGATGCAATGCCCGGAAAGCAAATGAGTATTGATGCTGATTTGAATGCAGGCATGATTTCCGAGCAGGAAGCAAGGATGCGCCGTGAAAAGGTCAGCAGGGAAGCGGATTTTTACGGTTCGATGGACGGTGCCAGCAAATTTGTTAAAGGGGATGCCATTGCCGGTATCATTATCGTCCTTATTAACCTGATCTTTGGCATTGTTATTGGTATGACGCAGCAGGGGTTATCAATTGCTGATGCAGCCAATAAATTTTCACTTCTGACCGTTGGGGATGGTATTGTCAGTCAAATACCTGCTTTGCTTATTTCTACAGCGACAGGAATTGTTGTCACAAGGGCTGCATCTGACGGGAACCTGGGGAAAGATATTACTGCACAGCTTTTTGCTTTTCCAAAGATGCTTTATGTAACAGGCGGCACGATTTTTCTGCTTGGGTTATTTACCCCCATCAGTGATGTTCTGACAATTCCTATTGCTGGACTTCTATGTGCAGGCGGTTATTTCATTTCCAGAACACCAGAAACAGATAAAGAACAATTAGAAATAGAAGAAGAACAAGAAACAAATGAGATGAAAAGCCCTGAGAGTGTCGTTGGGCTACTGAGTGTAGATCCGATTGAGTTTGAATTTGGCTATGGGCTTATTCCTTTAGCAGATGCAAACCAAGGGGGAGATCTGCTTGACAGGATTGTTATGATCCGCAGGCAGCTGGCCATTGAGCTTGGGCTTGTGATTCCTGTAGTAAGGATTCGCGATAATATCCAGCTTCAGCCAAATGAATACAGATTGAAAATCAAAGGCAATGAAATGGCCCGGGGTGAGCTGCTGCTTGATCATTATCTTGCTATGAGCCCTGGTGTTGAAGATGAATCTGTCGAAGGAATTGATACGATTGAGCCTTCCTTTGGATTGCCGGCTAAATGGATAACGGAAGAAATGAAGGAACAGGCGGAAATCTTCGGCTATACCGTTGTTGACCCGCCGTCCGTTGTTTCTACACATATTACCGAGGTCATCAAAAACAACGCCTATGAGCTTCTCGGACGCCAAGAAACAAAACAGCTGATTGATCATTTAAATGAAACCTATCCGATTTTGGTTGAAGAGGTTACACCAAATCCGCTGTCTGTAGGCGATATCCAAAAAGTCCTTGCCAAACTATTGAAGGAAAATGTTTCAATCAGAAACCTTCCAGTTATTTTTGAGACACTGGCTGACTTTGGCAAAGTCACAAGTGATACAGATTTGCTGACGGAATATGTTCGACAGGCACTTGCCCGTCAAATTACCAATCAGTATTCGAACACTTCAGATACACTAAAGGTAGTTACCATTTCAGGCAGGGTAGAAAAGCTTATCGCAGAAGGAATTCAGCAAACGGAGCATGGGAACTACCTATCGTTAGATCCATCTGTTTCTCAAGGGATTTTAGAATCCATTGCTTCACAAGTAGAACAGCTGGCGCTAATTGATCAAACACCAATTGTATTATGTTCGCCAGCTGTCAGGATGTATGTAAGACAAATAACGGAAAGGTATTTCCCGCAAATTCCTATCCTATCTTATAATGAGCTCGAAGCAAGTGTTGAAGTACAAAGCGTTGGGGTGGTGAATGTAGATTGAAGGTAAAAAAATATGCCGCTTCATCAATGGCAGAGGCAATGAAGCAAATTCGCGCTGAACTAGGCAGTGATGCAGTAATTTTAAATTCCAGGGAAGTGCAGTCAGGCGGACTTTTTGGGTTTTTCAAAAAGAAGACAATTGAGGTTATTGCTGCTGTGGACCAAGTATCGGCTTCACAGACCATTCCTATCACGAAGCAAAAACAGACTAAATTATCTGAAGAAAAATTAAAAATGATGGTAAAGGAACCTGTCAAACAACAAACGAATGATGAAAAACCAATACCTCAAGATGAGCTATTAAAGGAAGTAGCCGAGCTAAAAAGCCTTCTCAGGAATCTTCCTCATTCAAATGAGGTATCCGGGCTAACTTACCCCCCGCCCCTAAAGCATATGGACAAGCTTTTGAATGACCAGGAAATTGATGGAGCAATAAAAGACCAAATCATGAATTTGCTGCTCGAAAAATGGTTTGTCAATGGAGCGAATTCAGCGATTGATACAGTCTATACTTGGCTTGAAAAAGAGTTGGCGGAACAAATGTCTGGTATTTCATTTGGGGGAATTTCCTTTAAGAAAAAGTTTATTAACGTGGTTGGTCCTACAGGTGTGGGAAAGACAACAACTCTGGCGAAAATTGCCGCTGACTGTGTGCTAACACATAAAAAAAAGGTGGCCTTTCTGACAACGGATACCTATCGAATTGCCGCCATTGATCAGCTGAAAACCTATGCAAAGATTCTAAATGTACCAATGGAGGTCTGTTATACCATTGAAGATTTTAGAAAAGCAGCGCAAATGTATGATGACTATGATGTCATCCTTGTCGATACGGCGGGAAGAAATTTTCGCAATAGGGAATATGTTGATGAGCTGAAACAAACGATAGATTTTGATAAAGATATGGAGTCCTTTCTTGTTCTTTCCCTTACGGCAAAACAGCGGGATATGGAAGATATATACGAACAGTTTTCGATTATTGATATTGATAAATTTATTTTCACCAAGGCAGATGAAACATCAGCCTATGGCGCCATGTATAATCTGATCAGAAAATACAGCAGGGGAGCAGCATATATTACGAACGGCCAAAATGTTCCTGATGACATGATTGAAGCTGCACCCGGAGAAATCGCAAAAATGATTATTGGAGTTAAGTGATATGAAGGATCAGGCGGAGGAATTGCGTTTAAAGCTTAGAAGAAATGCAGAGAAGAAAATACCTAAGACAATTGCAGTAGTCAGTGGCAAAGGCGGTGTTGGGAAATCTAATTTCTCTCTTAACTTTTCAATCTCACTGGCACAGAAGGGTTATTCTGTTCTGCTATTTGATTTGGATATGGGAATGGGAAACCTGGATATTTTAATGGGGGAAACCTCTGAATACTCTATTATTGACTTTTTTGAAAAAAGTGTTCCCTTAAAGGAAATTATTGTAAACTCGCCGCAAAAGATCAGCTATATTACTGGTGGGACAGGACTATCAAAATTAGTTGAGCTTGACGCAGATATGGTGGAACACTTTCTCCATGAGCTATCAGGTGTCATGGACCATTATGATTATGTTGTTTTTGATATGGGAGCAGGGATTTCGAATTATTCCTTACAGTTTATTCTATCTGTACAGGAAATTATCGTCATTACCACTTCAGAGCCAACATCCATTACAGATGCATATGCCATGATGAAGCATATTCATCTTTTAGATCAAAGTCTTCCTTTCAATCTTGTTGTGAACCGCATACAAACGGAAAAAGAAGGAAAGCAGACATATAATAGACTGGCCAATGTGCTGAAAACCTTTTTAGGCAGGGAACTGGCTTTTTTAGGAATGATCCCAGATGACAGGACTGTGCAAAAGGCCGTAAAAAGTCAGACACCCTTTATTTTATTTAACGGGCGCTCACAGGCAGCAAAATCATTAAAAGATTTGACCGAGTTTTATTGCAATAGGGATGCTAATCATCGGAAAGCTTCATCTTTTATTGCCAGAATGAAGCATTTCCTTTTTGAAAGGCAGGCCAGATCATGAAAAAAATAAATGTATTAGTAGTAGATGATTCGGCCTTTATGAGAAAGTTCATTTCGGATTTATTGTCTGAGGATTCCAGGCTATATGTGACTGGCACAGCAAGAAATGGCGAGGATGCACTCAAAAAGATCCGGGAACTAAAACCGGATGTTGTTACGATGGACGTAGAAATGCCAGTGAAAAATGGCTTAGAAGCATTAAAAATAATCATGCAGGAACAGCCATTGCCCGTTGTTATGCTATCAAGCACAACAAGCGAAGGTACAGAAAATGCATTAACAGCCATACAATATGGTGCAATAGATTTTATTGCCAAGCCATCAGGCTCCATTTCCCTTGACCTGGACAAAATAAAGAATGAATTAATCAGCAAGGTGATTTCAGCGAGCGAGGTCAAGCGGAAGCATTTAGAACATTTTGGCTTAAATAGGAAAATTTCTATTAAATTTGGAAATAATTATAGTAAAATAGAACTAAATGAAACTTCTGTACTTCCAGAAAAGATTAGAAAAGACCTAGATCCTTTGGTTGTGCAAAGTTTGGCTTTACATAGCAAAACAGCTGGTTTTCCCTTAAAGAAGCTTGTTTGCATTGGCACCTCAACAGGTGGCCCCAGGGCATTGGAAAGAGTTCTGACGAAGCTGCCAGAGGATCTGGATGCAGGGATTTTAATTGTACAGCATATGCCTGCAGGGTTTACTAAATCATTAGCAAACAGGCTGAATGCAATGTGCCGTATTTCTGTTGAAGAAGCCCAAGATGGTGATCTTGTGAAAAAGGGCACAGCTTATATTGCTCCAGGAGGGTTTCATTTAAAAGTAAAGCAGACAGGGGCGAACCTATCCCTAAAAATAGATCAGACGGAGATAAGGAACGGACATCGGCCAGCTGTTGATGTATTGTTTGAGTCTGTAAGCTGCATTGAAGGATACCAAAAGCTTGCCGTGATCATGACAGGAATGGGTTCAGATGGCTCCAGTGGTCTAAAGACTTTAAAGGAAAAAGATCGTTTTGTGAAAGCAATTGCTGAATCAGAAGAAACATCCATTGTTTTTGGAATGCCAAAAGCTGCAATTGCAGCCAATTTAATTGACGAAATCTTAGATGTAGATCAAATTGCAGCTTCCATTATGAAATTTGTTTAACGTTATTGAACGAGCAAGCTTGAAAAAAATGACGCAAATACGCCGAGGCATATTTGATTTAAAGATTTCGAGAAATGTCTAGCTCCAGGCGCCTTGCGCTTTTCTTATTACATATATTGCCGAGGGGGGCAAGCTACAATGGATATGAACCAGTATTTAGAGGTTTTTATTGAAGAAAGTAAAGAGCATTTGCAGGCATGTAATGAACTGCTTCTTGAATTAGAGAAGAATCCCGAAGATTTAAAGATTGTAAATGAGATCTTTCGTTCTGCCCATACGTTAAAGGGGATGTCTGCGACCATGGGCTATGAGGACTTAGCCAAATTGACTCACCAAATGGAGAATGTCCTTGATGCCATCCGCAATCAAAAGATCACCTTTAATCCGGAAATTCTGGATGTTGTTTTTCTTGCTGTAGATGATCTTGAGGCAATGGTACAATCGATTGCAGATGGAGGCGACGGAAAAAGAGACGTTTCCGAGGCAGTTGAAAAATTATTATTAATTGAAAAAGGTGAAAGTCCTGTTTTAAAACAGGCCGCTTCAGAGGTCGCAGCAGCGGTTGCTGAACCTGTTCAAAAAGCGCCGATTACATATGATGAATACGAATTAACGGTTATACAGCAATCAAAAGAACAGGGTTTTGAAACTTACGAAATTACCGTTTCATTAAGAGAAGATTGTCTATTAAAAGCGGCTAGAGTCTTTATGGTTTTTGAAATCCTTGAAAAGAGCGGTGAAATCATCAAGTCGAATCCGCCTGCTGAACAATTAGAGGAAGAATTATTTGATCAAGAATTTACCGCTGTTCTTATTACACAGGAAACAAAAGAGGACATTCAAAAGAAAATTTTAAAAGTTTCGGAAATTGATCATGTCGAAATTACACTTCCTGCTTTAGCAGAGGTATGCCACGAGGAGGAAGAAAGCCAAGATCATCAGCCGATGGAAAATGAAATTAAGGGCGCTACGGCAAATCCAGAGAAGGCAGAAGCCAATGCCCAAAATACTTCAGCATCATCGCATAAACATGCCAGCAGTAAAACGATTCGTGTCAACATTGAACGGCTGGATATATTAATGAACTTGTTTGAAGAGCTAGTCATCGACCGCGGCCGGCTAGAGCAAATCTCAAGAGAGTTGGATAATCAGGAGCTTCACGAAACTGTTGAGCGCATGTCCCGTATTTCCGGCGATCTTCAAAATATTATTCTTACTATGCGCATGGTTCCGATTGAAACGGTCTTTAATCGCTTTCCAAGAATGGTCCGTCAATTAGCCCGTGATTTAAATAAAAAAATCAATCTTGAAATTATTGGCGCACAAACAGAGCTTGACCGCACAGTGATTGATGAAATTGGTGATCCGCTTGTTCATCTGATCAGAAATGCACTTGATCATGGGGTAGAAACTCCAGAGGTAAGAAGGGCAAACGGCAAGCCTGAAGAAGGTACAGTAAAGCTAAAGGCTTATCATAGCGGAAATCATGTATTTATTGAAATCGAAGATGATGGAGCGGGCATTAACCGCGATAAAGTGCTGGCGAAAGCAATTAAAAAGGGAATCGTTCAAGAGCAGACGGCATCATCATTAACAGACAAGCAGGTATTTGAGCTTATTTTTTCATCCGGTTTTTCAACAGCAGACAAAATTTCTGATGTTTCTGGACGCGGTGTAGGGCTTGATGTAGTTAAAAGTACAATTGAATCCTTAGGAGGTTCGGTTTCCATTGATTCCTCCTTGGGTCAAGGGTCGATCTTCTCTATTCAATTGCCGCTGACATTATCCATTATCTCGGTCATGCTTACGGAAATTCAAGATGAAAAATATGCGATACCGCTTTCTTCCATTATTGAAACGGCTATTGTTAAAAAGACTGAAGTATTAAACGCGCATAACCAAAGAGTAATCGATTTTCGCGGAAGAGTGGTCCCTCTCCTATTCTTAAAAGAAATATTTGAAGTGCCGAATGATAATAAAGATGATGAATACTATTCTGTGGTCATTGTAAGAAAAGGGGATAAAATGGCGGGACTCGTTGTTGATTCCTTTATTGGCCAGCAGGAGGTTGTATTAAAGTCATTAGGAAATTATTTAACAAATGTATTTGCTATTTCAGGGGCAACTATTCTAGGAGATGGCCAGGTAGCCTTAATCCTTGATTGCAACGCACTGATTAAATAATTTGCTTATTAGATACTTTGCATTTTCCTGGATAGATGACAGAACAAGGAGTGAAAAGGGATGAATGAGGCTCTTGCAAGCGAGATAAAATTAATTGTTTTTCAATTAAATGATAAAGAATATGCAATACCCGTCAGCCACGTACAGTCGATTGAGAAATTTGAGCATATTACGAGGGTTCCCCGAACAGAAAAGTTCGTTAAGGGGGTCATAAATTTACGCGGAGTCATTACGCCAATTATTGACCTTAGAAGCAGATTTGGCATCAAGGAAGTCCCATATTCTGAAGCCACTCGGGTTATTATTGTTGGATTGCCCGGCTTAGAAGTTGGGTTTATCGTCGATTCAGCAAATGATGTATTGGATATTCCGAAAGAGTCGATTGAACCTCCGCCTGAAATTATCGGCCTTGAAGAAGCACAATATATAAATGGTGTAGCGAAGATTGAGAAAAGACTGCTCATTCTTCTCGATCTGGAAAAGCTGCTAAAATGAAAAATAACTAGGTTAGAAGGCTATAATTATGAATTTTATCGATAAAATATCATCCATACATTTAGATATTTTAAAGGAAATTGGCAATATCGGAGCCGGTAATGCTGCCACAGCCCTTTCTAAGCTGTTAAATAAAAAAATTGATATGCAGGTGCCTGCTGTACGCATTGTTTCATTGGATGAAATGATGAATATTAACGGCGGAGCGGAAAATGTTGTTGCCGGCGTTTTTCTGCGCATAGAAGGTGCTGCGCCTGGAAGTATGTTTTTTATCCTGCCAACGGAACAAGCAGCACATTTTATTGAGCAAATGATTGGGGACGACAGCTTTTCCTTCGATTCTGAGCCGTATAGTGAGCTGGGACTTTCCGCTTTGCAAGAGCTTGGAAATATCCTTTCTGGCTCATATCTGTCAGCCTTATCTGACTTTACGAACCTTTCTCTATATCCGTCGGTCCCTGCTTTATCTATTGACATGATAGGCGCCATCATCAGTTATGGCCTTATTGAGCTTTCACATATCAGTGATTATGCGATTGTTATTGATACGGAACTTAACGAGGATGAAGAAAAAGAAGAGTCTGTTAAAGGCCATTTTTTCCTTTTGCCGGATCCCGATTCATTTGCTCCCATTTTTAACGCATTAGGAGTTCAATTAGATGACTGAATGCAAAGAGGTTATTAAGGTTGGCATAGCTGATATGAATATAGTGAAAGCTCCCTGTTCAATAAGGACATCTGGGCTTGGATCCTGTGTCGGTGTTGTCATATTTGATCAAAGCAAAGAAATGGCGGGACTTGCACACATTATGCTTCCTGATTCCTCACTTGCAAAATCCAGTGTTTTAAATACGGCTAAATACGCGGATACAGCGATAAAGGAACTTGTGGAGAAATTGGCATCGAATGGTGCAAGAATACCCCTTCTAAAGGCAAAAATTGCCGGAGGGGCACAAATGTTTCAATTTTCGTCAGGGAGCGATATTATGCGAATCGGTCCAAGAAATGTCGAAGCGGTAAAAAAAGAGCTGGCGGGCCTTAGAATCAATATTATTGCTGAAGATGTCGGAGGAAACAGCGGCAGGACCATTGAGTTTGATCCAGAGACTTGCATGCTGCAAATTAGGACTGTAAATAAAGGTATTAAAGAAATTTAATCATTAATCCAGTCTTCGAGGGGGGCTATCATGATACATCAAAAACTTGAGGAACAATCATACTGGCAAAAGTGGGCTGAATCCCGTGATTCAGAGGCCGGTGATTTCTTGGTGAAAAAGTATATGCCTCTTGTCCATTATCATGTTCAGCGAGTGTCTGTTCATTTGCCTAAAAATGTTTCGAGGGATGATGTGCGAAGCTTTGGAATGATGGGGCTTTTCGATGCACTGGAAAAATTTGATACAAAAAGAGATTTGAAATTTGATACCTATGCATCATTCCGTATACGCGGTGCGATCTTGGATGGGCTGAGAAAAGAAGATTGGCTGCCGCGGAATACGCGGGAGAAGATTAAAAAGATAGAAGCGGCCATAAGGCGTCTAGAACAGCGGCTGATGCGAAATGCAACCATTCAGGAAATCTCTGCGGAGGTAAATATGAGTGAGGAAGAAGTACAATCTGCCATCAATCAGGATTTCTTTGCAAACGTCCTCTCCATTAATGAAAAACTGAATGATGAAGATGATAAGGAAGAACATGAATTATCAATTAAAGACGATAATGCGGACCTTCCTGAAGATCATCTGGTGAAAAATGAATTAATCAGAGAATTAAGTAAGTCAATCGTGCAATTAAACAAAAACGAACAGTTAGTCCTAAGCTTGTTTTATAAAGAAGAACTAACACTTACTGAAATCGGCCAGGTTATGAGTCTTTCGACATCAAGAATCTCTCAGATTCATTCGAAGGCCATTAGTAAACTAAGGCAGGGTCTAGGGAAAATTTCTTAGGAGATTTATACATATATGACGGCATTCTTTTTAGTTATCAGCTTATTTTTAAATATCATAGCTTTATTTGCTATTGTCATCCTTTTTTTACGCCAGAACAAGCTAGTGGAAACAGAGAAAAAGATTGAAAAGATGAATAGGGAAATAGAAGATTCGGTAGCTGGGTTTTTAGTTCAAATGAAAGAGGAAAATGAACATTTCATTAATAAACTAAAAGCAGACCATGCGGCATCACCAAATGAATCTATCGAAAAGCAGAAAGCAGTGAATCAATTATCGGAGGATCTAAAACAGCAGGATCACATTCCTTTGAAGACCAGCGGAGGAAAATTGCCTGCAGCAGCAGCGGCAAAAGTATATAAACAAAATACTATTCTAAGCAATCAAAAGAATGAGGAATCTCTGGCAGATAAAGCCTGGCTTTTAAAGGAAAAGGGCTTGTCGGAAGGGGAAATAGCAAAGGCTCTAAATAAAGGCAAAACAGAGATATCATTGTTATTAAAATTTCACCAAAAAACACAAGAATAACTTGATTGTCAAAAATGATTGTGCTATATTAACAAATGGTGTTAATACACACGCTTATGGATTTAGCTGGATGGTGCTAATTTTTAGTTCCCAGCTGGAAATGATATAGGCGGAGGAAATCAAACCGTAGGAGGAAAAAAACATGTCAGTAATTTCAATGAAACAATTGCTAGAAGCTGGTGTACATTTCGGTCACCAAACTCGCCGCTGGAACCCTAAGATGAAAAAGTACATTTTCACTGAGCGTAACGGCATCTACATCATCGACCTTCAAAAAACAGTTAAAAAGGTTGAAGAAGCTTATAACTTCGTTAAGGAGCTTGCTGGTAACGGCGGTACAATCCTTTTCGTTGGTACTAAAAAACAAGCTCAAGATTCCGTTAAGGAAGAAGCAACTCGTTCTGGAATGTACTATGTGAATCAACGCTGGTTAGGCGGAACACTTACAAACTTTGAAACCATTCAAAAGCGTATTGCTCGCCTTAAAGATATCGAAAGAATGGCTGAAGACGGTACTTTTGAAGTGCTTCCTAAGAAAGAAGTAGTTCAATTAAATAAAGAACTTGAGCGCTTCGAAAAGTTCTTAGGCGGAATCAAAGATATGAAGACTCTTCCAGATGCTTTATTTATCATTGATCCTCGCAAAGAGCGCATTGCTGTTGCAGAAGCACATAAATTAAATATCCCGATCGTTGGTATTGTTGATACAAACTGTGATCCAGATGAAATTGATGTTGTTATCCCTGCAAACGATGACGCTATCCGCGCTGTTAAACTTTTAACAGGCAAAATGGCAGATGCAATCCTTGAAGCTAAACAAGGTGAAGAAGTAACTACTGCTTAATAATTACTCAAGCATATATTTACAAGGCTTTGTTATAACCTCTTAGTTGATTGGAGCTCCTGTAGCGGAAATCAACGGTAAATGTTAACAGAGCTTTATGAATGAATGCCTGTTTTTTAAGCAAACAATAAAAAGGTGATAATAGGGAGCACCCTTTATCACCTTTTTTTGAAGAAATAGCTAATAAGCTTTTTCAGTTTGCAAATACTGCTATAAGGCTAAAATAAGATATACATAACCTATATCAAGGAGGAAATTAATCATGGCAATTACTGCACAAATGGTTAAAGAACTACGTGAAAAAACTGGCGCTGGAATGATGGACTGTAAAAAAGCGCTTCAAGAAGTAGATGGAGATATGGAAAAAGCAATCGACTTCCTTCGCGAAAAAGGAATTGCAAAAGCTGCTAAAAAAGGCGACCGTATCGCTGCAGAAGGTTTAACATCTATCAAGGTTGACGGCAATGAGGCAGTTATTCTTGAAGTAAACTCTGAAACAGACTTCGTTGCAAAGAACGAAGGCTTCCAAGTGCTTGTTCAAGAGCTAGCAGATCATTTGCTTTCTAAAAAGCCTGCTTCTGTTGAAGATGCTTTAGCTCAAACAATGGAAAATGGAGCAACTGTTCAAGATCACATCAATGCTGCAGTTTCAAAAATTGGTGAAAAATTAACTCTTCGCCGTTTCGAAGTAAAAACAAAAACAGATAGCGATGCTTTCGGTGCATACCTTCATATGGGCGGACGCATTGGCGTGTTATCTGTTCTTGAAGGAACAACTGACGAAGAAGCTGCTAAAGATGTTTCAATGCATATTGCTGCATTAAATCCAAAATATATTTCTCGCGATCAAGTGTCTCAAGAAGAAGTTGAACATGAGCGCGAAGTATTAACACAGCAAGCTCTAAACGAAGGCAAGCCTGAAAACATCGTTGCGAAAATGGTTGAAGGCCGCTTAGGCAAGTATTTCGAAGAAGTTTGTGTGAACGACCAGGCGTTTGTTAAAAACCCTGACGTAAAAGTTGGCAAGTTCGTTGAATCCAAAGGCGGCAAAATCAGTGATTTCGTTCGCTACGAAGTTGGCGAAGGTATTGAAAAGCGCGAAGATAATTTCGCTGAAGAAGTTATGAATCAAGTGAAGAAATAATAAAATGTTTTAAACGAAAATGTTTGTCTCAGGGAACACAGTGTGTTCCCTGTTTTTCAAGCTGTTTATACAGGAGAGATAAGAAAAGTATAAATGTACTTCGAGAATTGTCTAGCTTCAGCGCCTAGCCCCTCGAGTCATAAGCCAAGCCGTCATGAAGGTTAAAGAGCACCTTCCTGACGTCTTGTCTTAGGGCCCTCAGGATGAGGGTCATGCAGGCGTTGCCACAGGACGTGGCGATTTTAGCCTGCGAACATTAATCGGGGCTGACCAAGGCGCTTACGCTTTTCTTATAAACTACATATGGAGGTTCTTATGAGCAGCCCAAAATATAAACGTGTTGTCTTAAAATTAAGTGGTGAAGCCTTAGCCGGAACTCAGGGCTTCGGCATTAATCCATCCGTAATTAAATCAGTTGCCGTACAAGTGAAAGATTTAGCTAAATTAGGAGTAGAAGTCGCAGTTGTTGTCGGCGGCGGAAATATTTGGCGAGGAAAAATCGGTGAGGAAATGGGCATGGATCGTGCGACTGCAGATTACATGGGTATGCTGGCTACTGTCATGAACTCCATGGCATTACAGGACAGTCTTGAGCAAATGGGCGTTGAGACAAGGGTACAGACATCCATTGAAATGAGACAGGTGGCAGAACCATACATCCGCAGAAAAGCGATTAGACATCTGGAGAAAAAACGGGTCGTCATTTTCGCAGCAGGTACTGGAAATCCATATTTTTCTACAGATACAACAGCCGCTTTGCGTGCAGCTGAAATTGAGGCTGAAGTCATCTTAATGGCGAAAAACAATGTTGATGGTGTATATTCCGCAGACCCTCGTGTGGACAAAAATGCAAAGAAATATGATGAGCTAACCTATCTGGATGTCATTAAAGAAGGACTTGCTGTCATGGACTCAACGGCTTCTTCCTTATGTATGGATAATAATATCCCATTAATTGTCTTCTCTATTATGGAGGAAGGAAACATCAATCGTGCAGTAATGGGTGAAACAATCGGAACAATCGTTAGGGGGAATAAATAATGGCTAAACAAGTAATTTCCAATGCAAAAGATAAAATGACTAAGGCAATTCAAGCTTATTCTCGTGAACTAGCCAGCATTCGTGCAGGCCGCGCAAATGCAGCATTACTTGATAGAATTTCGATTGATTATTATGGGGCACCGACACCTGTTAACCAGCTTGCTGGAATTTCTGTGCCGGAAGCTCGTCTGCTAGTTATTCAGCCCTATGACAAAAGTGTTCTTGGGGAAATTGAAAAGGCAATCCTTAAATCCGATTTAGGGTTAACACCAAGCAATGATGGAAATATCATTCGTCTGACAATTCCACAGCTTACTGAGGAACGCCGTAAGGAACTAGTGAAACTAGTGAAAAAGGAAGCAGAGGAAGCGAAAATTGCCATCCGCAATATTCGCCGCGATTCCAATGATGATTTGAAGAAGCTTGAAAAAAATGGTGAAATCACTGAAGATGATCTTCGCGGTTTTTCAGACGATATTCAAAAGTTAACAGATGAACAAATTGCAAAAATTGATTCCATGACTAAGGATAAGGAAAAAGAAGTACTTGACGTGTAAGATAGGGTCAAAACTTGTCTTATCCAAACTTCCAAGCTGAACTTATTTAGGGAACCCTCTAGGCTTAGGGGGTTTTTTATCTTTGTTGGTATCATTTCATTCTATTTCGTATTTGTTTAATATAAACAATGATTACATATTCTTAATTTTGTCATTCATACATAATCTTTTTATAAAGATATGTTCTTATATTTTTGGTATGATTATATCATGTGTAAATTTGTGGATGCCTCATTATTTGTAAAAGCTTTCAGGGCGCCTGGATTTCTAACTTCAGCTCTTGGCGCAAGTCGGAGGTAAGATTAACCTATCTTAAAGGAGCAGTCTTATGTTAAATAAAATCAAACGATGGAAAAATCAAAACAATTCATCTGAACTCCGCGAAAGAATCAGTAAAATTCAAGAGCTCAAAGTACCATCACATGTAGCGATTATTATGGACGGCAATGGAAGATGGGCAAAAAAGAGGGCTATGCCAAGAATTGCTGGGCATCACGAAGGCATGAAGGTGGTACGAAAAATTACGAAATTGGCAAATCAGCTTGGTATACAAACACTTACCCTTTATGCTTTTTCGACCGAGAACTGGAAAAGGCCAAAAATGGAAGTAGACTATCTAATGAAATTGCCTGAAGAGTTTCTAGGTACCTTTCTTCCGGAACTGGTAGAAGAAAATGTTCGTGTGGCCATGATAGGTGAAAAGGACATGCTGCCTCCACATACAAGAAGGGCAGTCGAAAAAGCGATAAATGATACGAAAGACAACGAAGGCCTGATTCTTAATTTTGCTCTCAATTATGGCAGCAGAGCCGAAATTATTGAAGGGGTAAAGCGTGTCTTAAATGATTGTAAAAGTGGTATACTAGACGAAAATGAAATAAATGAGGATCTCTTCTCATCCTATCTTATGACGAAGGGTTTGTCAGATCCGGATTTATTAATTCGCACAAGCGGAGAGATCCGCTTAAGCAATTTTATGCTTTGGCAGCTGGCATATACAGAGTTTTGGTTCACAGATGTATTATGGCCAGATTTTTCTGAAGAACATTTTGTCGAAGCGATTGAGGTCTTCCAAAACCGGCAAAGAAGGTTTGGTGGAGTATAACAAAGGTGTGAAAATTTAGATGAAGCAAAGAATCATAACAGCGATCGTATTTTTTGGTGTCATATTCCTGCCAGTTGTTATTTATGGCGGTGTGCCCGTAGTTATTTTAGCCTATCTCCTAGCTTCGGTAGCATTGTATGAATTGTTGAAAATGAGGAATTTAAATATTTTTTCATTTCCTGGCATTATATCTATGCTTCTGCTGTGGATTTTTCTATTGCCAACTCAATATGAAGGGATGATAAGTGCCCTTCATTTTTCAAAGATTGAGTTTGCCTTGCTTGCTGTTTTGTTATTTCTTACATATACAGTGGCAACAAAAAACAGATTTACCTTTGATGATGTTGCTTTCTCGATACTGGCGACATTATACGTAGGAATTGGGTTTTATTATTTTATTGAAACTCGATATGAAGGATTAGTTTATGTCTTTTTCGCTCTTTTTATCATCTGGGCAACCGATTCCGGAGCCTATTTTATTGGCCGAGCTATAGGAAAGCGAAAGCTATGGCCGGATATTAGCCCGAACAAAACCATTGAGGGTTCCATCGGCGGAATTATCTGTGCTCTGATCGTTGCGGTGATATTTTTGATTTTTACAGATATAAATGCAGCCTTTTTGCAGCTGATTATCATTACGATTGTATTGTCTGCTTTTGCACAAATAGGCGATCTTGTAGAATCTGCGCTGAAACGCCATTATGGGGTGAAAGATTCCGGCAATATTCTTCCAGGTCATGGCGGTATATTAGATCGTTTTGACAGCCTATTATTTGTATTGCCATTAATGCATTTTATTTATTTATTATAATTTGAATTCTTTTTTTGTTCGTTGACGCTTTTTTTAAGCAGGAGTTGAATAAAATGAAATATATAAGTTTGTTAGGCGCCACTGGTTCCATTGGGACCCAGACATTAGACATAATAAAAGAACACCCAGAACAGTTTCGTCTTGTTTCCATGTCCATCGGGCGAAATTTAGAGCTGGCAAGAGAAATCATTAAGGATTTCAAGCCAGAACTTGTTTCCACATTGGAAAAATCAGCAGCAGAAAACTTGCAGGCAGATTTCCCCGGAACCCGTTTTGTATTTGGACAAGACGGACTGATCGAAACTGCCGTTTATCATAAAGCGAATATCCTTGTAAATGCCGTCATTGGCAGTGTTGGGCTGACACCAACCCTCCAGGCAATTAAAGAGGGAAAAACCATTGCTATAGCTAATAAGGAAACATTAGTTACAGCAGGCCACCTGGTCATTGAAGAGGCTAAACGGCATCAGGTGCCATTGCTCCCAGTAGATAGTGAGCATTCTGCTATATTTCAGGCGCTGCAGGGGGAGAAAGAAAAAAATATTGAGAAATTAATCCTAACGGCCTCGGGAGGAAGCTTCCGTGACCGAACACGCGATGAACTGGCAGATGTCACCGTTGAAGATGCATTAAACCATCCAAATTGGTCAATGGGTGCTAAAATAACAATAGATTCGGCTACCATGATGAATAAAGGGCTGGAAGTTATTGAAGCACATTGGCTATTTTCAATGAGCTATGACAAAATCGATGTTCTTATGCATAAAGAGAGCATTATTCATTCCATGGTTGAGTTTCACGACAGCAGTGTCATTGCCCAGTTAGGAACACCTGATATGAGAGTTCCTATTCAGTTTGCTTTGTCCTATCCAGACCGGCTTCCGCTGCTGAGCGGGAATCGGCTGAACCTCGCAGAAATCGGCCAGCTGCATTTTAGAAAAATGGATCTTGAACGATTCCGCTGTTTAAAATATGCCTATGAGGCAGGAAGAGCTGGCGGAACCATGCCAACCGTACTGAATGCAGCAAATGAAGCAGCAGTGGCTGCATTTCTGGAAAGAAAAATAACTTTCTTGCAAATCGAGGATTTAATTGAAAGAGCTTTAAGTATTCATAAAAACATCAAGGATCCAGATCTTGCTTCTATCCAAGAAGCTGATATGGAAACAAGAAAATTCGTCGAATCCCTTATATAAAAAATTGATACAGGGGGTTTTGATTTTAACAACCTCTAAAAGAAGGTGGTTATATTTTGAGCACAGTTATAGCGTTTATTATCATATTTGGAGCTCTTGTTTTTTTTCATGAATTAGGACACTTTGTTTTTGCCAAAAGAGCCGGAATTCTTTGCCGTGAATTTGCCATCGGTTTCGGGCCCAAGGTCTTTTCGCATAAAAAAGGGGAAACTCTTTATACTATTCGCCTGCTCCCAATTGGCGGTTATGTCCGAATGGCCGGGGAAGATCCGGAAATGGTTGAAATTAAGCCTGGATATCGTGTAGGCCTCTTATTTAATAAGAATGATGAAGTAAGCAAAATCATCTTAAATAACAAAGAAAAGTTCCCTGAGGCAAGAGTGGTTGAAGTTGAGCATGCTGATATTGAACACGATCTAGTCATTAAAGGGTATGTTGAAGGCGATGAAGAAGAAAAAATCCAGACCTTTCAGATAAGCTCAAGCGCCCTGATTGTGGAAGATGGCATTGAAACGCTGATTGCACCATATAATCGCCAGTTTGCATCCAAAACACTTGGCCAGCGGGCAATGGCTATCTTTGCAGGTCCAATGATGAACTTTATTCTGGCCTTTGTTGTTTTTGTATTAATTGGATTAATGCAAGGGGTGCCGACAAATGACCCAGAGTTAGGAAAACTGACTGCAGATGGGGCAGCTAAAGAAGCCGGCCTCCAAGAAGGAGACATAATTCAAAGTGTCAGCGGTGCTGAAATAACAAGCTGGACTGATGTTGTTGAAATCATTCGCAACAACCCGAATAAAGAGCTTGAATTTTCATTAGAGAGAGACGGGAAAGAAATGACCATCCCAGTCACTCCAAAATCACAGGAATTGGAAGAAGGTCAAAAGATAGGGGTTATCGGCGTATATAGCCCGATGGAACAAAATCCATTGAAAGCAATTGTGAGCGGTGCGACGGAAACCTACCAGTGGACGAAAGAGATCTTTGTGATGCTAGGAAAACTAGTCACAGGCCAATTCTCCATTGATGCCCTATCAGGTCCTGTCGGAATCTATGTTTCAACAGATACGGTAGCAAAATCAGGTATATTCTACTTAATGAAGTGGGCAGGAATCTTGAGCATCAACCTTGGAATAATGAACCTGCTTCCAATACCAGCTTTAGACGGCGGAAGGTTAATGTTCTTTGCTGTTGAAGCTGTTAGAGGAAAACCAATTGACCGACACAAGGAAGGCTTAGTTCATTTCATCGGTTTTGCCCTATTAATGCTGTTAATGCTAGTCGTCACATGGAATGACATTCAGAGATTCTTCTTATAATTTAAACAAAAAACGGATTCCGAACTAAGGAGTCCGTTTTTTGTTCGTTCATGTTATAATAGGATTCGTTTATTACTTTTATATTGAGTTATTAAAGGATTGAATTGAAAGACGCAAAAATAGTTGATCTTCACTGCAGGCACGCAGACTCCTGGAGGCTCATAAAACGCCCCCCAAAAAGCGAAGTGCCTGGAGTGGAAATCAGCTTGTCAATACCTAGAGGGGAGAGAGGTTAATGGGTGAATCTTTAGGAAACAGAGAGAGATTCCAGCTCTTGCTCCAGCAGCTGCAATTAACTGACGATCCATTTGTGCAGCATTTTTATCAAGCAGAAATCAATCGAGTCGTTATTGAAAAACAAGCAAAGACATGGCATTTTCATTTTTCATTCGAAAAAATACTGCCGTACAATGTTTTTAATATTTTCACCACGCAATTAGAAAAATCTTTCTCACATATTGCAAATATCGCTTACACCATTGATGTAAATAACCAGCAATTTGACGAAGATCTTATTTCAGGATACTGGCAGCATTGCATTAGGGAAATCGATGGCATGTCGCCGCCAATTCTTAAACTTTTACATGAACAAATACCGGAAATCAAAGGAAACAAACTCATCATTAACGTCCATAATGATATGGAAGGCCTCTCAATCAAAAGAAAATACGCAGACCTCATTTCAGGTGTGTATAAAACATTCGGCTTCCCGATGCTGAGTATTGATACCGCTGTAAAAGCTGAATCCTCGAATGAGGAATATATGAAGTTTCTCGAAGCAAAACAAAAGGAAGATCAAGAAAGAGGCATGCAGGCTTTAATCGAAATGCAGAAGAAAGAGGCTGAAGCGGCTCCGGGTGCAGCTCCTGTCCTTCAGGGTCCACTCATGATTGGTTTAACCATTAAAGACGACGCTGAATTTAAGAAGCTGGACGATATCATAGATGAAGAACGCCGTGTTGCCATTGAAGGCTATGTTTTTGCTGCAGAAACGAAGGAACTTCGAAGCGGAAGAACACTATTAACTTTCAAAATCACAGACTATACCAGCTCAATTCTAGTTAAAATGTTTTCACGTGACAAAGAAGATGCGCAAATCTTCCAGCATGTTAAAAAAGGCATGTGGCTAAAGGTGCGCGGAAGTGTGCAAAATGACACCTTCGTTCGAGACCTTGTCATGATCGGAAATGATATAAATGAAATTAAACCAGTTGAAAGACAGGATACAGCTCCAGAAGATGGAAAGCGTGTTGAGCTTCATCTTCATACACCAATGAGTCAAATGGATGCAGTCACTCCTGTGGGCACTCTGATTGCCCAGGCAAAAAAGTGGGGGCATAAAGCGATTGCTGTGACAGACCATGCAGTTGCCCAATCATTCCCGGAGGCATACAGCGCCGGTAAGAAGAATGGTGTTAAGATCTTATACGGGGTTGAAGCGAACCTTGTAGATGACGGGGTGCCAATTGCCTACAATAGTGTTCATCGCAAACTTGATGAAGATACTTTTGTTGTTTTTGACGTAGAAACAACCGGTTTATCAGCGGTATATGACACAGTGATCGAATTGGCTGCTGTGAAAATCCAAGGCGGAGAGATCATTGACCGTTTTGAATCATTTGCTAACCCGCACCATCCGCTTTCTGCGACAACGATTAACTTAACAGGCATTACAGACGATCTTGTTGAAAATGCTCCAGAGGTCGGAGAAGTTTTCCAGAGGTTCCATGATTGGACGGAGGATGCGGTCTTAGTAGCACATAATGCATCATTTGATATGGGATTTTTAAATACCGGTTATAAGAAAATTGGCATTGGAAAAGCGCCAAATCCAGTTATTGATACACTGGAGCTGGCCCGCTTCCTCTATCCGGAAATGAAAAATCACCGATTAAATACATTGGCGAAGAAATTTGATGTTGAATTGACACAGCACCACCGTGCCATCTATGATGCTGAAGCAACCGGTTACCTTTTATTAAAGATGCTGAAGGATGCATCTGAAAAAGGTATTGAGTACCATGACCAATTTAATGAGCATATGGGCCAGGGAAATGCCTATCAGCGTGCAAGGCCTTACCATTGCACATTGATGGCACAAACACAGGATGGCCTAAAGAATCTTTTCAAATTAATCTCCATTGCCCATATTGATTATTTCTACCGGGTTCCAAGAATTCCGAGGTCAGTGCTGCAAAAATATCGCGAAGGTATTTTAGTAGGTTCAGGATGCGACAAGGGTGAGGTTTTTGAAGGAATGATGCAGAAATCTCCAGATGAGGTTGAGGAGCATGCAACATTTTATGACTATCTTGAGGTTCACCCAAAAGAGGTCTATGCGCCGTTAATAGAAATGGAGCTTGTCAGGAATGAAAAAGCCCTTGAGGAGATTATCGGAAATATTGTAAAGCTTGGAGATAAATTAGGGATTCCAGTTGTGGCAACAGGAAATGTACATTATTTAAACCCTAATGATAAGATCTACCGTAAAATTTTGATCAATTCCCAAGGCGGAGCCAACCCGCTAAACCGCCACCGTCTGCCTAATGTCCATTTCCGGACAACAAATGAAATGCTGGATGCCTTTGCGTTTCTCGGGAAAGAAAAGGCAAAGGAAATCGTCGTGGAAAATTCAAATAAAATTGCGGATATGATTGATGAAATTAAACCAATCAAAGATGATCTTTATACACCAAAAATTGAAGGGGCAGAAGATGAGATCCGCAATATGAGCTATGAAAGGGCAAGAAAAATTTACGGTGAGGAACTTCCGGAAATCGTTGAAGCCCGACTTGAAAAGGAACTAAACAGCATTATTGGGCATGGATTTGCCGTTATTTATCTGATCTCTCATAAACTTGTTAAGAAATCATTAGATGATGGCTATCTTGTCGGTTCACGGGGGTCAGTCGGATCTTCACTCGTGGCAACAATGACCGAAATTACAGAGGTTAATCCGCTTCCGCCGCATTATGTCTGCCCATCGTGCAAGCATTCTGAATTCTTTAATGATGGTTCTGTAGGTTCGGGATTTGATTTGCCTGATAAAGACTGTCCGGAATGCAAAACGAAATATGTGAAAGATGGCCAGGATATTCCGTTTGAAACTTTCCTTGGATTTAAAGGGGACAAGGTGCCGGATATCGACTTAAACTTCTCCGGGGAATATCAGCCGCGCGCCCACAATTACACAAAGGTGCTATTCGGTGAGGAATATGTATACCGTGCAGGTACGATTGGCACGGTTGCGGATAAAACGGCATTTGGGTATGTGAAGGCCTACCAGCAGGACAACAACCTGCATCTTAGAGGTGCAGAAATTGACCGTTTGGCATCAGGCTGTACCGGTGTTAAACGAACAACAGGACAGCATCCGGGCGGTATTATTGTTGTCCCAGATTATATGGATATCTATGATTTCACGCCAATACAGTACCCAGCCGATGATCGAAACTCAGAATGGAAAACGACCCATTTTGACTTCCATTCGATTCACGATAATATCTTAAAGCTCGATATTCTGGGACACGATGATCCGACCGTTATCCGGATGCTTCAGGATTTGAGCGGAATTGATCCAAAGACCATCCCGACAGATGACCCAGAAGTAATGAAAATTTTCAGCGGCCCTGAACCATTGGGAGTAACTGAAGAGCAGATTATGTGTAAAACAGGGACACTGGGAATCCCAGAATTCGGAACACGATTCGTTCGGCAAATGCTTGAGGATACAAAGCCGACTACTTTTTCCGAGCTTGTGCAAATTTCTGGTCTTTCACACGGTACAGACGTTTGGCTGGGGAACGCCCAGGAACTCATTCATAATAAAATTTGTACGCTAAGTGAAGTAATCGGCTGCCGTGATGATATTATGGTCTATTTAATCTACCAGGGACTAGAGCCATCATTTGCCTTCAAAATTATGGAATCCGTCCGTAAAGGTAAAGGATTAACAGACGAAATGGAAGAAGAAATGCGCAGAAATAAAGTACCAGAATGGTACATCGAATCATGTAAAAAGATAAAATACATGTTCCCTAAGGCTCACGCGGCTGCTTATGTATTAATGGCTGTCCGAATTGCCTACTTTAAGGTTCACCATCCACTCTACTACTATGCTGCGTATTTCACAGTCAGGGCGGAGGATTTTGATGTTGATACCATGGTTAAAGGTCCACAGGCAATCAAGGCGCTAATTGAAGAAATTAATGCAAAAGGCCTTGATGCCTCCACTAAAGAAAAGAACCTGTTAACTGTTATGGAGCTTGCACTGGAAATGACAGAGAGAGGATTCAGTTTCAAAAAAGTTGACCTGTACCGTTCAAGCGCGAGTGAATTTATTATAGACGGAAATTCACTTATTCCGCCGTTTAACGCCATCCCAGGTCTTGGCACAAACGCGGCGCTTAACATCGTCAAGGCAAGAGAACAAGGAGAATTTCTTTCTAAGGAAGATCTTCAGCAAAGAGGTAAGGTTTCTAAAACCATCATAGAGTACCTAGACAACCATGGCTGCTTAGAATCACTTCCAGAGCAGAATCAGCTGTCATTGTTTTAAGTTTGTTACAAATAGGAAAATTGATATTGATAGTACTGAGCTGGTTAGAGCGCCTGAAAGCGGAAACCAACGGGCCTAACCCCTTGACTCTACAGCTATTGTATTTGCATAAACAAAATGGTTATGGTATAGTCATATTGGAAATACTATCAATAACTCTCGTAAAAGAAGAGTGGGGCAACCCACTCTTTCGTGTTGTGTACGCTTGTTTTTTATTTGTTTTAATCCTTTAATTAAGGGAATAATCCAGCATAGTATGAACAATTGAATAAAGGAGGGATTTTTTTTGAGCAAGGTGACTGAAACGGTTGAGAAATTAGTCACTCCCATTTTAGATGACCTTAATTTAGAACTAGTTGATATTGAATACGTCAAAGAAGGTAAAGATTGGTTTCTTCGTGTATTCATTGACAAAGAAACAGGTGTGGATATTGAAGAATGCGGTCTGGTCAGCGAAAGACTAAGCGACAAACTCGATGAAGTGGATCCGATACCCTACAACTATTTCTTAGAGGTTTCATCACCGGGAGCTGAGCGCCCTCTGAAAAATGACAAAGATTTTGAAAAAGCAATCGGTAAAAATGTTTATATCAAGACATACGAGCCAATTGACGGGGAAAAAGTTTTCGAAGGTATGTTAAAACAGTTTAATGGTCAAACCGTAACCGTAGAAATTAAAATAAAAACAAGAAGAAAAACGATTGATATTCCATATGAAAAAGTGGCCAATGCTCGATTAGCAGTGGTTTTTTCGTAATATAGCCTAAAGCCTAAAAGAAAGAGATTAAAGGGGGATAAAAGTCTGATGAGCAGCGAATTGTTGGATGCTCTTGTTTTGCTTGAAAGAGAAAAAGGCATTTCACGAGATGTTCTTATTGATGCTATTGAAGCAGCACTCGTATCTGCGTACCGCAGAAATTTTAACCAAGCACAAAATGTTCGGATTGATTTAAATCTTGAAACAGGTACCATGCGAGTTTTTGCCCGTAAAGAAATCGTTGATCAGGTATTTGATCCACGACTTGAAATATCCATAGAAGAAGCGAAAAAAATTAATCCTAATTACCAGATTGAAGATATCGTGGAATTAGAGGTAACACCGAAAGATTTTGGCCGAATCGCAGCCCAGACGGCAAAGCAAGTGGTTACACAGAGAGTTCGTGAAGCCGAAAGAGGTATTATTTATTCAGAATTTATTGACCGTGAAGAAGATATTATGACGGGAATCGTTCAGCGGCAGGATTCGAAGTTTATATATGTAAGCCTTGGCAAAATTGAAGCGATCCTTCCGGCTAATGAACAGATGCCAAATGAGCACTATAAGCCGCATGACCGAATTAAGGTGTTCATTACAAAGGTAGAAAAGACAACAAAGGGACCGCAGATTTTTGTTTCCAGAACACATCCAGGTCTTTTAAAGCGCCTGTTTGAAATAGAAGTTCCAGAAATATATGATGGAACTGTTGAAATTAAATCAGTTGCCCGTGAGGCAGGAGACCGTTCGAAAATTTCTGTTCACTCAGAAAATGAAGAGGTGGATCCAGTAGGTTCATGTGTCGGTCCAAAAGGAACCCGTGTTCAGGCAGTGGTCAATGAACTAAAAGGGGAAAAGATCGATATTGTTAAATGGTCATCAGACCCTGTTGTTTTTGTGGCAAACGCCTTAAGCCCTTCAAAAGTTCTTGATGTTATTGTAAGTGAAGAGGAAAAAGCTACAACTGTCATTGTTCCTGATTATCAGCTTTCGCTGGCCATTGGTAAAAGAGGTCAAAATGCTCGCCTGGCTGCCAAGCTGACAGGATGGAAGATTGATATTAAATCCGAAACGGAAGCACGTGAGAACGGCATTTATCCTCGTGAAGAAGCATTGCTGTCTTTTGACAGTACAGATTATGAAGAAGACTTTGATGTCCAGGATGATCTGGATTAAGAAGAGGTGAATAACTGTGAACAAACCTAGAAAAGTTCCTATGCGTAAATGTGTCGCAACCGGTGAATTGAAGCCGAAAAAAGAACTCGTTCGCATTGTTCGCTCCAAAGAAGGGGAAGTGTCTGTAGACCCAACCGGGAAGAAATCCGGCCGGGGGGCCTATCTTTCAAAGGAAAAAGAAGCAGTATTACTAGCAAAAAAGAAAAATGTTCTAGCCAATCATTTGGAATCACAAATTGACGATTCCATATATGAAGAGCTTTTAGAGCTCATTGAGAAGGAGAAACGACTATCCTAATGAATTCAAATCAATGGATGTCATTGCTTGGCTTAGCAAATCGGGCGCGAAAAATTACTTCAGGTGAAGATCTAACAATCAAAGATATCAGAAACGGTAAAGCAAAGCTCATATTACTATCAGCGGACGCTTCTGTTAATACAGCGAAGAAAGTAACGGATAAGTGTAAATCCTATCAAGTACCCTATAAGCTAGTGGAAAATAGGCAGCTGCTTGGTCAGGCTATCGGAAAAGAAGCCAGGGTCGTTGTTGCTGTTTTAGATGATGGATTTGCAAAAAAACTGAAGTCGTTGCTCGATTAATTCCAGCGGGGGTGAAAGTATGAGTAAAATGCGCGTTTACGAATATGCAAAAAAACATAACGTATCCAGCAAGGATGTAATAACGAAATTAAAAGACTTAAATATTGAGGTTTCTAATCATATGACAACAATTGAATCAGATGCCGTTAAAAAATTAGACGGACTTTTTGGCAACAAGAATGCAAATCAGCCTCAAAAGCAAAATAACCAGCAGCACCAAGGACAGAAACAGCAGCATGTAAATGTAAAACCAAAAGCAGCGGCTGCTGATGATGAAATTGATAGTGCGCCACCAGCCAAAAAGGTGGTTAAACCTTCTAATAAGGTGAATGAAGGCAAAAAGACTAACCAGGAAAATCAAGTAAAAGAAAACAAAGCCTTTAATAAAAACAGTAACAATAATAGAAATAAAAACCGAAATAATAACAAGAACAAAAATCAAAAGGGAAGACAGCAGCAGACACATGCTGCACCAGCTCCAAAAAAGCAAAAAGAGCTTCCTGAAAAAATTACTTTTAGCGAATCCTTAACTGTTGCCGAACTGGGCAAGAAACTGCATCGCGAACCATCTGAAATTATTAAAAAGCTATTTATGCTTGGGGTTATGGCAACCATTAATCAAGAGCTTGATAAAGATGCCATCGAATTAATTGCCGGTGATTATGGTGTAGAAGTAGAAGAAGAAGTTCTTATAGATGCAACGGATTTGGAAACCTACTTCGCAGATGATGAAGATGCTGTATTATCTGAACGTCCTCCTGTTGTAACAATTATGGGCCATGTCGACCACGGAAAAACGACTACATTAGATTCCATTAGAAATACAAAGGTTACAGCTGGAGAAGCTGGCGGGATTACCCAGCATATCGGTGCCTATCAGGTTGTTGAAAATGGCAAGAAAATTACGTTTTTAGATACACCAGGACACGCTGCATTTACAACGATGCGTGCACGCGGTGCCCAGGTTACTGATATTACTATTTTAGTTGTAGCGGCAGATGACGGTGTTAAGCCGCAGACTGTTGAAGCGATCAATCACGCAAAGGCTGCGGAAGTACCGATTATTGTTGCTATTAATAAAATGGATAAAGAGGGAGCCAATCCTGACCGGGTTATGCAGGAATTGACAGAATATGGTCTTGTACCTGAAGCATGGGGCGGAGATACTATTTTTGTTCCTATTGCTGCCCTAAAAGGGGAAGGAATTGACAATCTTCTTGAAATGATTTTATTAGTAAGTGAAGTGGAAGAATATAAAGCAAATCCAAATCGCGCTGCAGTAGGAACAGTCATTGAAGCGCAATTGGATAAGGGCCGCGGTTCTGTAGCTACCCTCCTTGTTCAGAATGGAACACTGAAAATAGGAGATCCGATTGTAGTCGGGAACACATTTGGGCGAGTTCGTGCAATGGTGAATGATTTAGGGCGCCGTGTGAAACAGGCTGGTCCATCTACTCCTGTTGAAATTACTGGTTTAAACGACGTGCCACAGGCAGGGGATCGTTTCGCGGTTGTAGCAGATGAGAAAACAGCCCGCCAGATTGGTGAATCACGTGCACAAACGGCACTGCAGGCTCAGCGCAGTGAAAAAACACGTGTAAGCTTAGATAACTTATTTGAGCATATGAAACAAGGTGAAATGAAAGAATTGAATGTTGTTGTCAAGGCGGATGTTCAGGGTTCTGCAGAAGCACTTACAACAGCCCTGCAAAAAATTGATGTCGAAGGCGTAAATGTTCGAATCCTTCATACAGGCGCCGGAGCTATTAATGAATCTGACATTACACTTGCATCTGCATTTAACGCGATTGTTGTCGGATTTAATGTGCGCCCTGATGTTAACGCGAAACGTGCAGCAGAGGCTGAAGGTGTTGAAATCCGTCTGCACCGCATTATCTATAAGGTTATTGAAGAAATTGAATTGGCTATGAAGGGTATGCTTGAGCCTGAGTATGCAGAAAAAATTATTGGCCAGGCAGAAGTTCGCCAGACCTTTAAGGTTTCTAAAATTGGAACGATTGCAGGTTCCTATGTAACCGACGGAAAAATCACTCGTGATAGCGGTGTCCGTTTAATTCGTGACGGAATTGTTATTTTTGAAGGAGAAGTCGACGATCTTAAGCGCTTTAAGGATGATGCAAAAGAGGTCGCACAAGGATATGAATGCGGAATTACCATTAAAAACTTCAATGATGTAAAAGAAGGAGATGTCATTGAAGCATATATTATGGAGGAAGTGGAACGTAAATGATGATTGGCCTAGCAGCCTGTGAATGCATTATTTATGATGCACACTCTTTAAAAGACAAACGGGCTGTGCTGCAGCGGATTATTTCCCGTTTAAGGCAAAAACTGAATGTATCCGTTTCAGAGGTTGACTATCAAGATGTATGGCAGCGAACGAAGATTGCCATCGCTGCTGTATCCTCCGCCCGCGTTTCGGCTGAGCAAGAACTGCAGAATGCCCTTAAATTAATTGATTCGTTCCCGGAAATCGAACGAACCATTACAAATTTTGAGTGGCTTTAGCAAGAGTCTCCTTAGTTCATAAGAGAGGTGTTTTAAATGAGCCTTCGAGCAACGAAAGTCGGCGAACAAATGAAAAAGGAATTGGGCGATATTATCGGCCGGAAAATAAAAGACCCCCGGGTTGGATTTGTCACTGTTACAGATGTTCAAGTAACAGGCGATCTTCAGCAGGCAACGGTTTACATCTCTGTTCTAGGAGATGAGGAGCAAAGAGAAAATACGCTTAAAGGTTTGGCTAAAGCCAAAGGGTTTATCCGATCTGAGATTGGCCAGCGGATTCGTTTACGTAAAACCCCGGAAATTTTCTTTGAATTTGATGAATCGATTGATTATGGGAATCGAATTGAATCATTGATTCATCGAATTCACGATGAGGATCGTTCAAAAGGCGAGGAAGAGTAAATCTTTTCTAATATGAGAAAATCGGATAGACACGTGTCTATCCTTTTTTTTCGAAAGGTGGATTTAGATGGAAGGTATTTTGCCATTGTTTAAACCAAAGGGGCTTACCTCTCATGATTGTGTTTTTAAGCTTCGGAAAATATTGCGAATGAAAAAGATCGGGCATACAGGCACTCTTGACCCAGATGTAACAGGGGTGCTTCCTATTTGTTTGGGAAAAGCAACAAAAGTAGCTGAGTACATAACGGAAGCAGGCAAAGCATATGAAGGAGAAGCAACTATCGGTATTGCGACAACAACAGAGGATTCCTCTGGAGATGTAATTGCTGAAAAAAAGATTGAAAAGTCTTTTTCGAGGGAGCAAATTCTCGATGTGCTAAATGAACTGACAGGAGAAATTATTCAAATTCCTCCAATGTATTCTGCCGTGAAAGTTAATGGGAAGCGGCTCTATGAGTATGCCAGGCTTGGGATCACAGTGGAAAGGCCTGAAAGAAAGGTGACCATTCATTCCATTGATCTTCTTGATGACCGGATGATTTTTGAGGGGGAACGCGTCAAGTTCCGCTTCCGCGTATCGTGCAGCAAGGGGACCTATATTCGCACATTAGCAGTCATGATTGGAGAAAAACTTGGATATCCAGCGCATATGTCTGATCTTGTCAGAATTGAGTCGGCTGGCTATACGATACAAGATTGTCTGACGTTCGAAGAGATTGAACAAAAAATGGAAGATGGGACGCTTTCTGATTTTATCAGGCCAATGGAATCGGCACTTTTCCATTTGCCCAAAATTACGATAAATGATACAGTAGCAAAGAAAGTAAAAAATGGGGCCATATTAAATATTCCCGAGAACTTTTTGAATATGAGCGAACCGATTGTCATAGAAACCGAGGAAGGGACTGTCTTGGCTATATATCAAAAGCATCCTTCTAAGACTGGACTGATGAAGCCGGTAAAGGTTCTGAGGAATGAGGAATAGTTCATTGACGCTCTAGATTAGAAAAAGGTGAACCATCATGGAAATCATTTCGTTAAATCATCCTATACATTTAAATCATTTATATTTACCGGAATTATCGATGGCATTAGGATATTTCGACGGAGTTCATTTAGGCCATCAAAAGGTTATTTTGCAGGCGAAAAGGACAGCAGATGAAACAGAAATGAAAAGTGCTGTCATGACGTTTGATCCTCATCCGTCAGTGGTATTGGGGAACAATATTCAGCATGTTGAGTATATAACCCCTCTTCAGGATAAAATTCAATTGATTGCCGATTTAGGCATTGATTATCTATTCATTGTTCATTTCAACCGCGATTTTGCAAATTTATCGCCGCAGGAATTTGTCGATCAGTATTTAATCGGACTAAACGTCCAGCATGTTACAGCTGGTTTTGACTACACCTACGGGAAGATGGGAAAAGGAACAATGGAAACAATGCCTGAGCATTCACGCGGGAAATTTGGATGTACGACCGTACCAAAGCTTTCGGTCAATAATGAAAAGGTAAGTTCCACATTAATACGGACACATATCCGAAATGGCCAGATGGAATGGCTGCCAGAGATCCTTGGCCGATATTATACTACAAGCGGGACAGTAGTGCACGGAGATAAAAGAGGCCGAACCATCGGATTTCCAACAGCAAATGTTGAATTAAACGGCGATTATATTTTTCCGCCCCTTGGTGTTTTTTGTGTGAGAATTCTTGTCCAAGGAAAATGGCATGAAGGTGTCTGCAATGTAGGGTATAAACCAACCTTTAATGTGGTGTCATCCAAACCATCTGTAGAGGTTTTTATCTTTAATTTTGATCAGGAAATATATGGTCAGGATGTGACAATTGAATGGCATATTCATCTGCGCAAGGAACAAAAATTTGCTGGTGTTGCCGAGCTTGTAGCGCAAATTGAAAAAGACAAACAAAAAGCAATTGAGTATTTTGCAAAGTAAAACGTCAAACTCTGCTTGATTTTTGTCGTAAAAAGTTGTATTCTAAATAACGTATCAAATGAACCTTTGCTTGGCAAGTCGAGTCACCAACGCTTGCTCAGTAAATGGGGATCTGAAAATTTAGGAGGTGAATAGGATGGCAATCACTAAAGAACGTAAAAATGAACTTATCAGTGAATACAAAATTCACGAGAGCGATACTGGTTCTCCAGAAGTTCAAATCGCTGTCCTTACGGAAGAAATTAACAAATTGAACGAGCACTTAAAAGTGCACAAGAAAGACCACCATTCACGTCGCGGTCTTTTGAAAATGGTAGGTAAGCGCCGTAACCTGTTGACTTACCTTCGTAACAAGGACGTTCAACGCTATCGCGTACTAATCAATAAATTAGGTCTACGTCGATAATCAATGGAAAGCGGGATTATTCCCGCTTTTTTATTAGGCATAAAAGGAACATTTGTTTACATATTAATGCTTGGCTATTTTAACATACAATAAATCTGTACATACTAGAAATGTGGCCATAATGGGCTAAAGCTTCATTTAACACATAAATGTTTGTTCAAAAATGATTGAACATTGATATAGATGAAAGCAAAATGTTTGTTAAATAAAGAATTCATTAAACTAATTAGGGAAGGTTTATGCTATCAAATTGGCTAGACCCCCGAGAAGAGATAGAGAGGGGTACAAAGATGGGACAAGATAAGCATGTTTATTCCATAGATTGGGCCGGCCGCAAGCTGACAGTCGAAATCGGACAGTTAGCGAAGCAAGCAAACGGCGCCGTGATGGTTCGCTATGGAGACTCAGCTGTTCTAAGTACTGCAACAGCATCAAAAGAACCCAAGAATTTGGATTTCTTCCCGCTAACCGTCAACTACGAGGAGAGACTTTATGCAGTAGGGAAGATTCCTGGAGGATTTATTAAAAGAGAAGGACGTCCAAGTGAGAAAGCCATTTTAGCTTCCCGTTTAATTGACAGGCCAATTCGCCCGTTATTCGCTGATGGTTTTCGAAATGAAGTTCAGGTAGTCAGCATGGTTATGAGTGTTGATCAAGACTGTTCAACTGAAATGGCGGCAATGTTTGGATCTTCATTAGCCCTAAGTGTGTCAGATATTCCATTTGACGGTCCAATCGCTGGTGTTCAAGTTGGCCGTGTGAACAATGAATTCATCATTAACCCGACAGTTGAGCAAGCCGAAAATAGTGATATCCACCTTGTTGTAGCCGGAACGAAAGATGCGATAAACATGGTTGAAGCAGGGGCAATTGAGGTTCCTGAAGAAACCATGCTTGAAGCAATCATGTTCGGCCATGAGGAAATTAAACGCCTAATTGCTTTCCAAGAGGAAATCGTAAAAGAAATCGGCAAGGAAAAAATTGAAGTTACATTATTTGAAATAGATCAGGAATTAGAAAAGCAAGTTCGCGGTCTTTGTGAAGAAGAAATGATTGCTGCAATTCAAGTTCAGGAAAAGCATGCCCGCGAGGATGCAATTTCTGCTGTGAAAAATAAAGTATTAGAAAACTTCCAGGAACAAGTTGCATCAGATGAAGACTTAAAACAAGTCAAAAAAATCTTAGATAAGATTGTTAAAGGTGAAGTAAGAAGACTTATTACGGAAGAAAAAGTCCGCCCTGATGGACGTGGTCTTGAAGTGATCCGCCCACTATCATCAGAAGTTGGGCTTCTTCCAAGAACTCACGGCTCAGGATTATTTACACGCGGGCAGACTCAGGCTTTGAGTGTATGTACGCTAGGTGCATTAGGAGATGTCCAGATTCTTGATGGATTGGGAATTGAAGAAGAAAAACGTTTCATGCACCATTATAATTTTCCAAACTTCAGTGTAGGTGAAACAGGGCCAATGAGAGGGCCTGGCCGCCGTGAAATCGGGCATGGTGCTTTAGGTGAGCGTGCATTGGAGCCGGTTATTCCATCTGAAAAGGACTTCCCATATACGGTTCGTCTTGTATCTGAGGTGCTTGAGTCAAACGGTTCTACTTCTCAGGCTAGTATTTGTGCAAGTACACTAGCAATGATGGACGCTGGTGTTCCAATTAAAGCTCCTGTTGCTGGGATTGCGATGGGACTTATTAAATCAGGCGAGCATTATTCCATTCTTACTGATATTCAAGGAATGGAAGATCATTTGGGCGATATGGACTTTAAGGTTGCGGGAACAGCAAAAGGTGTTACCGCACTGCAAATGGATATCAAAATTGAAGGTCTTTCCCGTGAAATATTAGAAGAGGCCCTTCAGCAGGCGAAAAAAGGCCGTATGCAAATTTTAGATTCCATGCTTAGTACATTGGATAAGCCAAGAAATGAGCTATCTGCTTATGCTCCAAAAATTCTGACTATGGCCATTAATCCTGATAAAATCCGCGATGTGATCGGACCAAGCGGTAAGCAGATCAATAAGATTATTGAGGAAACCGGAGTTAAGATTGATATTGAGCAGGATGGTACAGTCTTTATTTCTTCAACTAATGAGGAAATGAATCAAAAGGCCAAGAAAATCATTGAGGATATCGTCCGTGAGGTTCAAGTGGGAGAAATGTATCTTGGTAAAGTGAAACGCATTGAAAAGTTCGGTGCATTTGTTGAGATTTTCCAAGGAAAAGATGGGTTAGTCCACATTTCTGAACTTGCCGAAGAACGTGTTGGCAAAGTGGAAGACGTACTTTCCATTGGAGACGAGATTCTTGTGAAGGTAACTGAAATCGATAAACAAGGCCGGGTTAACCTTTCTAGAAAAGCGGTTCTTAAGGAGCAGCGCGAGCAAAAGGAAAAAGCTCAGCAGTAATTTTATTCTTAAAAGCGGCTTTAATCAGGAGTCAGGAAGGTGTCTTCCTGACTCTTTCTATATACATATTTTTTCAAGAATCTGCCTAAGGTTCTACCTTGTCCCTTCAAAACATATGGTTAATTGAAGGAGGCAATGATGATGAGAAGGCTGATTCCGTTTGTTATTATTTTTATTTTAGCGTTAACCTTTGTTAATAATCCTTTTACTAATCATTATGTTGCTGGCTTAAAAAATGATGCTATTTTCGTTTCAAAACAAAAGGATCCTCTATATAAGGAGATTGCGAAGAAAGCTGATGAATATTATCTTCCGCCGGAAAATGCAAAAATCGATCGGGTGTGGAAGGCGATACCTGGGCTGAATGGAGTTAAGGTCGATATTCAGGCATCCTATAAGAAAATGGCGGATGCAGGGAAATTTGAGGAAGATAAGCTAGTTTTTACTCAAGTAGAACCTGAAGTTCAATTAAGCGATCTGCCGCCGTCCCCCGTCTATAAAGGCCACTCAGATAAGAAGATGGTTAGCTTCCTGATCAATGTGGCGTGGGGAAATGAATATTTAACAGATATGCTTGCTGTTCTAAAAAAGCATAATGTGTCTGCTACTTTTTTTCTTGAGGGAAGATGGGCACAGAATAATCCAGAGCTCGCAAGCATGATTGAATCTGCAGGTCATGAACTGGGGAATCATTCTTATTCTCACCCGGATATGGCGAAAATTTCTGCAGCCAAAGCACGGGAAGAAATCAGGAAAACGAATGAGGTCATTAAGGCAATCACGGATAAGCCGACAAAATGGTTTGGCCCTCCAAGTGGAAGCTTCAGGGATGAGATTGTGAAGATCGCCGCAGAAGAGCAGCTGGGTACAGTGTTGTGGACAGTTGATACAGTAGACTGGAAAAAGCCATCCCCTGAAAGCTTAATTAATCGTGTGATGGGCAAAGTCCATAACGGAGCAATGATTCTTATGCACCCGACAGATCCGACCGCTAAATCATTAGAACGGCTAATTCTTCAGTTAAAAGAAAAAGATTTGCAGGTCGTTCCAGTTTCTGAACTTTTAAGCTCAGAAAGAACAATAGATTATGCTGATTTTGGAAAAGGTAATGATGTAGACTAAAAAAAATCGCTTCACTGTTTTAGAATCAGGAGGAATTTATTTGGTAAAGAAATATACTTGTCAAAATGGTGTAAGAATTGTACTAGAAAATATCCCAACGGTTCGTTCTGTTGCCATTGGTGTATGGATCGGCACTGGCTCTCGAGATGAGAATCCTGAAAACAATGGGATTTCCCATTTTCTTGAGCATATGTTCTTTAAGGGTACAAAAACAAGAACAGCTTTAGATATTGCTGAATCATTTGACAGCATAGGCGGTCAGGTCAATGCATTCACATCCAAGGAATATACCTGCTATTATGCAAAAGTGCTTGATACGCATGCAAAATTTGCTCTTGAAGTGCTGGCCGATATGTTTTTTAACTCTACATTTGATGATGTGGAATTGAAAAAGGAGAAAAACGTTGTCTATGAAGAAATAAAAATGTATGAGGATACGCCAGATGATATTGTTCATGATTTGCTCAGCAAGGCTATTTATGAAAACCATCCGCTTGGCTATCCAATTTTAGGAACAGAAGAGACACTATCAACTTTTTCAAGTGATACATTAAATGAGTATGTCCATAATATGTATACACCCGAAAAAGTCGTCATTTCGATTGCTGGAAATATTTCTGAGTCCTTTATAAGCGAAGCAGATAAGCTTTTCGGTTCCTATGATGGCGGAAAACACGAAAAATCTTCACAAAGTCCGGCATTCCATCCTAACCGAGTCGCAAGGAAAAAGGATACGGAGCAGGCGCATTTATGTATTGGCTACAAGGGCTTGCAGGCTGGGCACAGTGATATGTACAATTTGATTATTTTAAATAATATCCTTGGCGGAAGCATGAGCAGCCGGTTATTCCAGGATGTCAGGGAGCAGAAAGGATTAGCTTATTCGGTATTTTCTTATCATTCTGCGTTCCAGGATACTGGAATCGTCACGCTTTATGGGGGAACAGGTGCGAAGCAATTAGATGTATTGTTTGAAACCATGCAGGAAACGCTTGATAAGCTTAAAGCAGAGGGCATTACCGACAAGGAACTAACAAACAGCAAGGAGCAGCTCAAAGGCAGCTTAATGCTTGGTTTAGAAAGTACAAACAGCCGAATGAGCCGCAATGGCAAAAATGAGCTGCTGCTAGGATACCATCGCAGCCTGGATGAAATTATCGAACAAATTGATTCAGTCACCAAGCAAGGGGTAAATGAGATGGCGAATGCCGTCTTTACGGACAACTACTCTATTGCTTTAATTAGTCCAGAAGGCGAAATGCCAAAAAGCCTGAAATAAATGAGAAAGCGCAAGGGGCCCGTAAGACGGCGCTTTGAGTTCGATCGATCTTGCAGCTGAAATTTTATACGTTTACCTATGAACGAAAACAGTCTGACAAACAGGCTGTTTTTTTTCGTCTTTATTTGGGTCTAATTATGTTTTTCCATCGATAAGATATTAATAATAGACAAATAGGGGGATGTCCACATGAGGTTAAGCGAGCTTGGCGGCAAAGAAATCGTTGATGTCAAAAGAGCGGAAAGGCTGGGGATTCTTGGTCAGACAGACTTAGAGATAAATGAGAAAACAGGGCAAATCCAAGCTCTAGTCATTCCATCGCTAAAATGGTTTGGCCTAAAACGACAAGGGGAAGAAATACGCGTCCCATGGAGCCACATCAAAAAGATTGGCAACGATATGATCATCCTGGATATGCCTGACGATGAGGAAGAGACAGAACAATAAAATAGATGCTTTTTAAAAAGACTGGGAAACCAGTCTTTTTTTCTTTGGCTGTGCAAAAATCAGCCGATGAGTCTGCGAAGCCTTTTCATTTTGAACATATTAGCCTTAATTAAAGTGGATAATCACCTATTTTCCATTCCATACATAAGATGTTGAAGTAGTTATGGTTTAATAAAAAGCTGTGTTAATGGTTTATGTTGATTTAACCGCTTAGTTGATCCTCGCTGCAGGCGCGTAGACTCCTGGGGGATCAGCGTTGAAGCGAGACGTGCGCAGGAGCGTAAGCTGCGAGGAGGCTCGCAAAACGCCCCCCGGAAAGCGAAGCGCCTGGAGAGGAAATCAACGGCCAAAATTAACAAAGCCAAAAAAATACCTGTACATTCTTGAAAAGAAGGTGAGGGTTTCATGTTAACAGGGATACAGGTCGCTGTCATTGGCGGTGATGCCAGGCAGCTAGAGATTATCCGCAAATTAACGGATCTGGATGCCAAACTTTCATTGATTGGTTTTGAACAATTAGATCACGCCTTTACCGGCGCTATGAAAGAAAAAATCGATGAAGTCGATTTCTCTGATAAAGATGTCATTATCCTGCCAGTTCCAGGAACAGGACTTGATGGCCAAATAGAGACGATATTTTCAAATGAAAAGGTGTATCTTCAAAAAGAAATGCTCCTTGAGACACCGTCACATTGCACCATTTATTCTGGAATCAGCAATTCTTATTTAGATGGGATAACAAAACAGGCGAATAGAAATCTTATTAAACTTTTTGAGCGTGATGATGTAGCCATATATAATTCGATTCCAACTGTGGAAGGTACGATTATGATGGCCATTCAGCACACCGATATTACCATTCATGGCTCAAATGTTGTCGTCCTGGGCCTCGGCCGCACGGGAATGAGCACGGCAAGAATATTTGATGCACTTGGGGCGAATGTAAAAGTCGGTGCCAGAAAAACGGAACATTTAGCAAGAATCTTTGAAATGGGCCTTGAACCTTTTCACTTAAGTGATTTAGAAAATCAAGTAAAAGATACTGATATTTGTATCAACACGATACCTCATTTAGTTGTGACCGCCTCGGTTATTTCGAAAATGCCTGTTCATACGCTCATTATTGACCTTGCCTCTAAACCTGGAGGCACTGATTTTAGATATGCAGAAAAGAGGGGCGTAAAAGCGCTGCTCGCACCGGGGCTGCCTGGTATTGTTGCACCTAAAACAGCAGGGCAGATTTTGGCGAATGTTCTGGCTCAGCTAATTATGGATGATATGAAAAAACGAGAGGGGAATACGAAATGAGTTTGAAAGGCAAACGAATTGGTTTTGGATTGACGGGATCACATTGTACGTACGATGCTGTGTTTCCAGAAATAGAAAAGCTTGTTGAAGCGGGTGCAGAGGTGCTCCCAGTGGTAACCTACACGGTGAAAAGCACAAATACCAGGTTTGGCGACGGAGAGGATTGGGTACAAAGAATAGAGGATTTGACAGGAAATAAGGTAATAGATTCTATTGTAAAAGCAGAACCGCTAGGCCCGAAAATTCCGCTTGATTGCATGGTTATTGCACCGCTTACCGGTAATTCTATGAGTAAGTTTGCAAATGCCTTGACAGACTCCCCTGTCTTAATGGCAGCTAAAGCAACGCTCAGAAATCAGAAACCGGTGGTGCTTGGCATTTCAACAAACGATGCACTGGGATTAAATGGTGTGAACCTCATGCGCCTAATGGCTACCAAGAATATATTCTTTATTCCATACGGGCAGGATGACCCAATTAAAAAACCAAACTCTATGGTAGCAAGAATGACATTATTATCCGATACCGTTGAATCAGCAATAGAAGGAAAACAATTGCAGCCGGTTATTGTGGAAAGATATAAGGATTAACATTTTTACAAGATCAATGTTTTATTATAAACAGCTGATTGGAGTGGAAGGCGCGCAGACTCCTGGGGATCAGTGTTGAAGCGAGACGTGCGCAGGAGCGGGCGCGACGAGAGGCTTGCAAAACGCCCCCCCGGAAAGCGGAGCGCCTGGAACGGAAATCAACGGCCAAGTATTAAAAAAATTCCCTTTGTTTTCTAGTAAAAATATATCCTTTTAAAAGTAAGATTGTGTGTTAAAATGAATGTTATTATAAGAAAATTCTTTAAGCTTTTTAAAAGAATTTTTGCTAGAAAATACAACATGTTTGAAAAGGGGAAGAAAAAATAATGGTTCAGAAAACTGGTTTTCATGTAGCAGTATTAGGTGCCACTGGCGCAGTAGGGCAGCAAATGCTTCAAACATTAGAGAAAAGAAATTTTCCTATTTCAAAACTAACTTTGTTATCATCCGCCCGTTCTGCCGGCACGAAGGTACAATTCAAGGGAGAAGAAATTACTGTTCAAGAAGCGACTCCAGAAAGCTTCAAGAGCGTTGATATTGCATTATTCAGTGCAGGCGGAAGCGTATCAAAGAAATTTGCTCCGCATGCAGTAGAACATGGTGCTATTGTAGTAGATAACACCAGTGCATATAGAATGGATGAGAATGTTCCGCTAGTAGTTCCTGAGGTGAACGAAGCTGACCTTCACAAACACAATGGGATTATTGCTAACCCGAATTGTTCCACTATCCAAATGGTGGTTGCTCTAGAACCTGTGAGACAAAAGTTCGGTTTAAATAAAGTTATTGTATCCACTTATCAGGCTGTCTCTGGATCAGGTGCAGCAGCTGTTGAAGAATTGTATGATCAAACAAAAGCTATTTTGAATGAAGAACCATATGAACCAAAAATTTTGCCGGTAAAAGGCGATAAGAAGCATTACCAGATTGCTTTTAATGCGATTCCGCAAATTGACGTGTTCACAGAAAATGGTTTTACCTACGAAGAAATGAAAATGATCAATGAAACCAAAAAGATTATGCACCTGCCAGATCTTCATGTAGCCGCAACATGCGTTCGTCTTCCTGTAGCCGTAGGCCATTCTGAATCTGTCTATTTTGAAGTGGGCCAGGATGGTGTAAGCGTTGAGGAACTAAAAGGGCTGTTAGGAAATGCGCCAGGTGTCACTCTGCAGGATGACCCTGAAAATCAGATTTATCCAATGCCTGCTGACTGTGTTGGCAAGAACGATGTATTTGTCGGCAGAATTCGCAAGGACTTGGATGAATCAAAAGGCTTCCATATGTGGGTAGTTTCCGACAATCTGCTGAAGGGTGCAGCTTGGAACTCAGTGCAAATCGCAGAAAGCTTGGTTAGACTTGAATTAGTTAAGTAATATTTATATAGAAGTACAGAGGTGTGACAATGAAAATAATCGTGCAAAAGTATGGAGGCACATCTGTTCGTGATGCATCGAGCCGTTCATATGCAATGCAGCACATCAAGAATGCACTTTCTGACGGATTTAAAGTTGTCGCAGTTGTATCGGCTATGGGTCGCAGAGGCGACCCATATGCCACTGATACATTGCTGTCACTGGTAGATTCAAATCACGCATTCATCAACAAACGTGAGAATGATTTATTATTATCCTGCGGTGAAATTATCTCGAGTATTGTTTTTACAAATATGCTGCTCGAAGAAGGTATTAGTGCAACAGCCTTAACCGGTGCACAGGCAGGATTTTTAACCAATGATGACCATATGAATGCAAAGATCATTGATATGAAATGCGAGCGATTACAAAAAGAGCTTGAAACACATGATGTCATTGTTGTTGCGGGCTTCCAGGGCGCAGCAAAAAATGGCGATGTAACAACCATTGGCAGAGGCGGAAGTGATACATCAGCTGCAGCATTAGGGGCAGCCCTCAATGCAGAGTGGATTGATATTTTTACAGATGTAGATGGAATTATGACCGCAGACCCGAGGATTGTAAAGAATGCTCGGCCATTATCCAATATAACCTATACAGAAGTATGTAATTTGGCCTACCAGGGGGCAAAGGTAATCCATCCCCGCGCCGTTGAAATAGCCATGCAAGCAAAAATCCCCATAAGAATTCGCTCCAATTATTCCAATACTTTAGGAACCCTTGTGACTGCACCTGATAAAGAAGCAAAAGGCACAGACATTAAGGAACGCTTAGTAACAGGCATCGCTCATTTATCCAATGTTACACAAATCAAAGTTCTTGCAAAAAAAAATCAATATAATTTACAGGCAGAAGTCTTTAAAGCCATGGCTAAGGAAGAAATCAGCGTTGATTTTATCAATATTTATCCGAATGGGGTTATATACACCGTAACGGAGGATATGACTGATAAGGCAATTGCAGCGTTAAAGGCTCTCGGGTATGACCCTTTAGTCGAAAGGGGATGTGCCAAGGTTTCTGTTGTCGGTGCCGGCATGCAGGGAGTTCCCGGTGTAGCGTCAAAAATTGTAACAGCCCTTTCTGAAGAGGAAATTAGAATTCTGCAATCAGCGGATAGTCACACGACCATTTGGGTGCTTGTCAAGCAGACTGATTTATCAAAGGCGGTTAACGCGTTACATGACGCCTTCCATTTAGAAAAGAATGCTTCCGAGGAAACGAAGGATCATTTCTTTGAGATCAATAGGGTGCTCTCTAGGAGGAGTGAGCCTCCAGCGAATTTGGAGCCCTTAAACTAGAGGAGTGAACGAAAAGATGATTGATTTTGGAAGAGTTTCAACAGCAATGGTTACTCCGTTCGATAAGAAAGGGCATATTGATTTTCCAAAAACAACACAGCTCATTCATCATTTAATCGACAATGGCACTGATTCTCTTGTTATTGCAGGAACAACCGGTGAATCGCCGACATTGACAAAAGAAGAGAAACTCGCATTATTTAAACATGTGGTAGATACCGTCAATGGCAGGGTACCTGTGATTGCCGGAACGGGAAGCAATAACACTTACGAGTCCATTCAGCTGACAGAAAAAGCTCGGAAAATTGGCGTAGATGCCGTCATGGCTGTGGCTCCTTATTATAATAAGCCAAATCAGGAAGGCCTTTATCAGCATTTCAAGGCCATTGCTGAGAATACGGACTTGCCGATCATGGTCTATAATATACCGGGACGTTCGTCTGTTAATATTTCACCAGAAACCATTATTCGCCTGTCAAAAATCCCTAATATTATTGCAGTAAAAGAGGCCAGCGGGGATTTGGGTGCCATGGCGAAGATCATTGCGGGCACAGATAGTGACTTCAGGCTATACAGCGGTGATGATGGAATCACCCTGCCATGTATGGCAATTGGCGGGCATGGAGTTGTTTCAGTTGCTGCACATGTTATTGGCAATGAAATGCAGGAAATGGTTAAATGCTTTCTTGACGGCAATTGTACGAAGGCATCAGAGATGCATCGGAAGCTGCTTCCAGTGATGGAAGGCCTTTTTAAGGCGCCAAGTCCAGTTCCTGTAAAAACAGCGCTTCAGCTAAAAGGCTTAGATGTAGGTTCTGTCAGACTCCCATTAATCCCATTAACCGCAGAGGAAAGAGACACTTTAGCAGCATTGTTTGATAGTGAAGAATAGTTCTGAATGATAGGTCGGGCTCTAGAATCCTAGGGGGCCCGACTCTTTTGTTTTGTCAGGGAAATGTGCGCCTTTCTCTTTTGTGGTTGTCATGGTTTTCATCCTTCAAGTATAATATTGGTAACTGATCTCGATCGGGCCAACATACTGTAGGAGGATATATACATTGGAAATGAGAAAGAACGAAAACATCAAGGTAATGGCACTAGGAGGAGTGGGGGAGTTCGGAAAGAATATGTATCTAGTGGAAACCGACGGAGACATATTTGTTCTAGATGCCGGATTAATGATACCGGAAAATGAAATGCTCGGCATTGATATTGTCATCCCTGATTTTACCTATTTGTCGCAAAATCAGGACAGAGTTCAGGGAATCTTTTTAACACATGGACATGAAGACCATATCGGGGCATTATCCTACATTTTAAGGGAAATAAATGTCCCGGTGTACGGAACAAAGCTAACCCTTGCGCTTGCTAAGGCGAAAATGAAGGAACAGGAATTCAAAAGCAAGGCAAATTTCATTGAGGTGCAATCAGATACGAGGATTGAATTCCGCTCTGCGGTTGTTTCTTTTTTCCGGACAACGCACAGCATACCGGACAGTGTAGGAATCTGTGTACACACGTCTGAGGGAAGCATTGTCTATACGGGTGATTTCAAGTTTGATCAGGCTGCACTGGATCTTTATAAACCTGAAATTGGAAAAATGGCGCAAATAGGCGATGAAGGAGTTCTTTGTCTGCTGTCCGATAGCACAGAGGCGGACAAGCCAGGCTACACCCAGTCAGAAGCAAAGGTTGGCGGCAAGGTAACAGATACATTCTTTCATGCATCAGGGAGAATTATTGCAGCATCATTTGCCTCAGATTTAATCAGAATCCAGCACATATTTGATGCAGCCTATAAATGCGGGCGAAAGGTTGCGGTATTAGGAAGGTTTTCTCAGTCTGCCTGCGGAATTGCCCTTTCACACGGCTACCTTCAGGCATATGAGGATTTGATTATTCCAATCTCAGAAATTGGCCAATATGCCGATCACGAATTGGTTATCCTTGCGACGGGTTCCCAGGGAGAGCCAATCGAAGTCCTTCAGAAAATGGCAAAACACACCCATAAGCATGTGAATATTAAGAATGGTGATACCGTCCTAATGGCTGCATCCCCGCTTCGCGGCACAGAGGTATTCATCTTTAAGACAGTCGATATGCTTTTCCGTGCCGGAGCAACAGTCATTTCCGGCAAGGGAACCTTTCATACTTCAAGCCATGGCAGCCAGGAAGAGCTTAAATTTATGATTAATTTGCTAAAGCCTAAATTTTTCATTCCAGTCCATGGTGAATACCGCTTGCTAAAAGCGCATGCGAATCTAGCAAAGGAATGCGGACTCAATAAGTTCCAAATCCATATACCTGAAAAAGGCGAGGTCCTGGAATTTGATGAAGATTTCATTCGCTCAGCGGGCCGAATCCCGTCAGGAAACGTTTTAATTGATGGCAGCGGTGTCGGCGATGTTGGGAATATTGTGTTAAGAGACAGAAAGCTGCTTTCGCAGGATGGTATTTTGCTTGTTGTTGTGACCTTAAATAAAAAAGAAAAACGAATTTCTGCTGGCCCGGAAATCATTTCAAGAGGATTCGTGTATGTCAGGGAATCTGAAGAACTTCTAGTTGAAGCAACCAAAAGAGTAAAAGACATTGTTGAGAAAAATATTTCAAAGGATACATTTGACTGGTCTGAAATTAAGCAGGATATGAGGGATTCCCTTAATCAATATTTATTTGAAAAAACAAAGCGCAGACCAATGATCCTGCCGATTATTATGGAAGTATAATGGTTAAATAGCACAGCGCTAAAAGCTGTGCTATTTTTTATGCTGGCATGAAATATTTTACTTTTGAACATACTAAACTCATGTGCTATTTCAGAAAAAATAGGCGTGAAGGGAGAAAAAAGATGAATAATGATGTAAAACAAAACGGCTCGGAAACCCCAGAACAGGAGCTGCCGAAAGAGCAAGCACCAAGCCTGGTAGAAAAAATACAGCAGCTTGGACAAACGAATGTTCCACAGCTTTCACAAGATTCAAAAATACATTGTTTAACGATTGTTGGGCAAATTGAGGGTCATATCCAATTGCCCCCGCAAAACAAAACAACTAAATATGAACATTTAATCCCGCAAATCGTGGCGATTGAACAAAATCCAAAAATTGAAGGTCTATTAGTTATATTAAATACCGTAGGCGGAGATGTGGAGGCTGGGCTTGCGATTTCTGAAATGCTTGGCTCTTTATCAAAGCCGACAGTTTCCTTGGTTCTTGGCGGGGGACATTCCATTGGCGTGCCGATTGCTGTTTCTTGTAACTATTCCATTATCGCAGAGACGGCGACAATGACGATTCATCCGATTCGATTAACCGGCCTGGTCATTGGTGTCCCGCAAACCTTTGAGTATTTAGATAAAATGCAGGAGCGGGTCATTAATTTTGTTACCCAGCATTCAAATATCACTGAAGAACTATTTAAGGAACTAATGTTTGCTAAGGGGAACCTGACAAGGGATATCGGAACCAATGTAATCGGAAGAGACGCAGTGGAGTATGGCTTGATTGATGAAGTAGGCGGAATTGGCGCGGCAATGAAAAAGCTGAATGAACTGATTGATATTAAAAAGTCAGAAAACGAGGGATTGGTTCAATGATTCTTTATACGACCATGCCGCAGGAACTTGTATTTCAGACAGACCCGAGTGAATATGAGAAACAAAAGATCGTTCAATATGAAGGAATCCCGCTGCTTGTTTCTATGGACGAAGGGCAAAACTGCACTGTACTGCGTGTCATGAGCAGTGACCCGAACCACTTTATGAATGAAAAGTGCACCCCAGGATCAAAAATCACTTTATCATCACTGCAAAATTAGGCAATGTGGTATAATAGAGAAAATAAACAAGGCAGCCAAAATATGGCTGCTTTCTTCTTTAAAAGACTTTATCGCTTTAACGCATTGGGGGTCAGGCCCCCGGTACGTTAAAGCGGTAAAGGGAAATTAACCAATCCTAAAAGGTGATCGAATGGCCAAGAAAAAGAGAAGACAATCCAGGAAAAAGGAAAATATCAAATCAACGATTAAATATGAATTAATTGCTCTTTTATTAATTGCACTTGCAGCAATTTCTATGGCAAAGCTGGGGGCTGTCGGAAGATCTTCTGTCCTATTTTTCCGCTTCTTTACAGGAGAATGGTATATGGTGTGTCTGCTTGGCCTTTTCCTCTTTGCCGGCTATTTAATGTGGAAAAGAACCGCTCCATTTTTATTTAATATTAAGCTGCTTGGTGTTTATCTAATTTTCGGAGCACTGTTACTGTTAAGCCACGTGACACTTTTTCAGCTTCTGTCAAATGGCGGAAAGTTTGAAAACCCTAGTGTCATCGCCAATACATGGGAATTATTTTGGATGGAAGCCGCAGGCGAAACCAGTACAACAGACCTTGGCGGCGGTATGATTGGTGCGATTCTTTTTGCCATGTTTTATTTCCTATTCGATGAACCAGGAACAAAAATGATAGCAGCATTGCTGATTATTATTGGCTTTATTCTATTAACCGGAAAGACTTTCGGTGAAGCCGCGGGAAAAATGGTTGTCGGGTGCTGGAACTTTGCTAAAAGGCAGTGGGATGCCTTTAAACAAGATTTATCCCAGTGGAATGAGGAAAGAAGGGAAAAAAGGGAATCAAGGCGGGCACAGCTCGAAGAACGGCGAAATCAGCAAGCTGAGGCTCCCCAGCCAGAGCCGGTTATTACGATTAACAGTGCGGCTGGGACCCATGAAGAAGAAATTCAGCCTGAGCCTATTATTTCAAGCTTTGCTGAAAAAGCCTATAAGGATTCGAATTATGAAAGATCGGAACCAGTCAGAAAGAGCAAATCCCGGCAAGTGGAAGATGAGTCAGATGCGGAATCAGCTCCGCCAATCACTTTTACCGAAGTGGAAAATGTTGATTACGAGCTGCCTCCGATCAATCTATTAAATCTGCCTCGGAAAACGGATCAAAGCGGAGAATACGAATTGATTCATGCAAATGCTGCTAAGCTCGAAAGAACCTTTCAGAGCTTTGGCGTGAAAGCCAGGGTCACACAGGTTCATCTTGGGCCGGCTGTAACGAAGTACGAGGTTCATCCTGATGTCGGCGTTAAAGTGAGTAAGATCGTCAGCCTGCACGATGATCTGGCATTAGCCTTGGCTGCTAAGGACATTCGTATTGAAGCGCCTATACCGGGGAAATCAGCGATCGGCATTGAGGTACCTAATTCCGAAGTAGCTGTTGTATCCCTTAGAGAGGTTATTGAAGCCAGCCAGTATGACAAACCAGATGCCAAACTATTAATCGGACTAGGCAGAGATATTACAGGAGATTCTGTCCTGGCTGAATTAAATAAAATGCCCCATCTTCTTGTTGCAGGTGCGACAGGAAGCGGGAAGAGTGTCTGTATTAATGGCATTATCACCAGTATTTTAATGCGGGCAAAGCCACATGAAGTCAAGCTGATGATGATCGATCCAAAGATGGTTGAATTAAATGTCTACAACGGAGTTCCGCATTTGCTTGCCCCGGTTGTAACCGATCCGAAAAAAGCTTCGCAGGCACTGAAAAAAGTCGTAAACGAAATGGAACGCCGTTATGAATTATTTTCCCATACGGGCACAAGAAATATTGAAGGATACAATGATCATGTGAAGAAACACAATGCTGAACAAGAGGCAAAGCAGCCCCTTCTGCCTTATATCGTGGTAATCGTGGACGAGCTTGCTGATTTAATGATGGTTGCTTCATCAGACGTCGAGGATGCCATTACAAGATTAGCGCAAATGGCCCGAGCGGCAGGGATTCATTTAATCATTGCTACCCAGCGTCCTTCTGTTGATGTCATTACAGGGGTGATTAAAGCCAATATTCCATCACGAATTGCCTTTGCTGTTTCTTCTGCTACTGACTCAAGAACGATTCTTGATATGGGCGGAGCTGAGAAACTGCTTGGCAGAGGGGATATGCTTTTCCTTCCAGTTGGTGCTTCTAAGCCTGTCCGTATTCAAGGTGCTTTCCTCTCAGATGATGAGGTTGAGGAAGTAGTCAATTTTGTCATTGGCCAGCAAAAAGCACAGTATCAGGAAGAAATGATTCCTGATGACATTCCTGAAAACACATCAGAGGTCGAAGACGATCTATATGGAGAAGCTGTTGATCTTGTCCTGGAAATGCAGACAGCCTCTGTATCAATGCTCCAGCGCCGGTTTAGAATCGGCTATACGAGAGCTGCCAGACTGATAGATGAAATGGAAGCTAGAGGAATTGTCGGTCCATACGAAGGAAGCAAGCCAAGAGCCGTTTTAGCTGCAAAACCTCCTGAAGAAGCGAGTTCATAAATACAAAAAGGTCTGGATCCGTGTACGGCAACAAGTACCGCATGGGTCCAGTCCTTTTTCATTTGTAATAAATAAACCTACTATGGTTAAAAATAAAAGGAATCCAGCTATGGCTCCTTCCCAAATGCACTGCGTATAGGGTTGTAATCATAACACGGCTTTCTTTTTCCGAGAATTAGAGAAATTCTATTTCATTATTCGACAAAAAATGATATAGTATTTTCGGCTAGTAGGAAAGATTGAACATCAGAGGTCTGATGTCTTGAGAAAATTTGTTGGAGGAACCCTGCATGTCCATTAAGTCAGATAACCGGCATTTATATTTACAGGTGATTGATCGTTTAAAGCATGACATAGAGGCTGGAGTTTATAAAGAAAAAGAAAAACTCCCTTCAGAATTTGAGCTTGCTAAGCATCTGGGGGTAAGCAGAGCAACACTCAGGGAGGCTCTTCGTATTCTCGAGGAAGAAAACGTTATCATTCGCCGCCATGGAGTCGGTACGTTTGTAAATGCCAAGCCATTATTTTTATCTGGAATTGAACAATTGAATAGTGTGACTGACATGATTGTTGAAGCAGGGATGAAACCCGGAACAATTTTCTTAAGCTCAAATCTTATTGGGCCCACAGAGGATGATATTCGCCGTTTCCATTGTTCGCAGGATGAAGAGATTGTGGTCATTGAGCGGGTAAGAACGGCAAATGGGGAGCCAGTGGTATATTGCATTGATAAAATTCCCGGAAAAATTATAGCAGGGTCGTTTTCATATGAACAAGAGTCCATATTTGAAATATTGGAAACGAATGCAGAACGAAAGATTACATACGCAGTTGCTCAAATTGTTCCCATTGGCTACCATGAAAAAGTTTCACCCATTTTGGAATGTGATCCTGAAACATCACTGCTTGTACTAAAACAAATGCATTTCGATGAAAAGGATGAGCCCATTCTGTATTCAGTCAATTACTTTCGAGCCGATAAGTTCAGCTTTCAGGTGGTCCGAAAAAGAACCTAACCTAATAAGAACTGACTAACTAGCGGTGATAGTAATCTACAACAAAATCTTAGGGGGTAAAAAACCTTGAAAAAGCGTAAATTTGGCTTAACACTTTCTCTTGTTCTAGCAGCAGGAACGATCTTAGGAGCATGTGGAAGTGCAGATAAGAATGAAAATGAAAAGACTGGCGCCGGAGATGAAAAAGGAAATAAATTTTCCGTTGCAATGGTAACCGACGTTGGCGGTGTAGATGATAAATCCTTTAACCAATCCGCATGGGAAGGTTTAAAGGAATTCGGTAAAGATAATGGATTTGAACAAGGCAAGGGCGGATATGATTACCTTCAATCCAAATCAGATGCAGACTATGCAACAAACTTAAATAAGCTTGCCCGTGAAGGTTTCTCCCTGATTTTTGGAATTGGCTATAAGCTAAAAGCTGATATTGATAAAATTGCTCAGCAACAAAAAGATACACACTTTGGGATTGTTGATGATATCGTTGAACAGCCAAACGTTGTCAGCGTCATGTTTAAAGAGCAGGAAGCTTCCTTCTTAGCAGGGGTTGCAGCAGCAAAAGCAACAAAATCGAACCATGTTGGATTTATTGGCGGGATGGAAAGCCCAGTTATTGAGCGCTTTGAAGCTGGATTCCGCGCAGGTATTCAAACAGTAAATCCTGATATTAAAGTAGATGTTCATTATACTGGTGCGTTTGATAAAGCAGAGCTTGGCAAAGCAACTGCGGCCCAAATGTACTCTTCAGGTGCTGACATTATTATCCATGCAGCTGGACAAACAGGAGTCGGCCTATTTACAGAAGCAAAAGACCTTAAAAAGAAAGATCCACAAAGAGAAATTTGGGCAATCGGTGTTGACATGGATCAGTCTAACGAAGGTGTTGTCGAGGTAAATGGAGAAGAGCATAATGTTGTTTTAACTTCCGCGATGAAGGGTGTAAAAACAGCTATTATTGACGTTTCTCAGAAGTCAATGAATGGGGAATTCCCTGGCGGAGAAATACTTCGTTATGGTTTAGCTGAAGAAGGGGTAGAATTAGCGCCTATTAATGACGAAGTGGCCAATAAGGCAGAAATTGAAGCCGCTGTTAATGAATGGGTAGAAAAAATCAAAAGCGGTGAAATTACTGTTCCTGAAACAGTAGCTGACCTTAAAAACTTTAAAGCACAGTAAAGAAAAATTCATAGGAATAAGCGGGTTTTAAACCGGCCCCTTATTCCTTTTTTTAATCCGTATTCATGAAGCTTAATTGAAACACAGAAAAACCCTTTCTGTCTTTCACTTAGGTTTTCATGTGAAAGGGTATGATAAATACATAAGCAATATGGATTTTTTTACATTTTTAAAACATTAGGTATTCCCCTGATATCGATTAAGGAGTGACAAAGGTTGGAATATATCATTGAAATGCTCAATATCCGCAAAGAATTCCCCGGAATTGTTGCAAACGATAATATCACCCTGCAGTTAAGAAAAGGAGAAATTCATGCACTGTTAGGTGAAAATGGCGCCGGAAAGTCTACACTAATGAACGTCCTTTTCGGATTATATCAGCCGGAACAAGGAGAAATACGTGTCAAAGGCAAGCCGGTTAAAATAACGAATCCAAATATCGCCAATGATTTGGGCATCGGAATGGTGCATCAGCACTTTATGCTGGTTGAGCCTTTCACCGTAACCGAAAATATTATTTTGGGAAAAGAAAAAACCGTTCGCGGGAAAATTGATTTAAAACAGGCAGAAAAAGAGGTACAGGAAATTTCAGAATGTTATGGTCTGGCAGTTGACCCGCAGGCGAAAATTGCTGATATTTCTGTTGGGATGCAGCAGAGGGTGGAAATCTTAAAAACACTTTATCGCGGGGCAGAAATTCTTATTTTTGACGAGCCGACCGCTGTGCTAACACCCCAGGAAATTCAAGAATTGATCCAAATCATGAAAACATTAATCAAAGAAGGAAAATCTATTATCCTGATTACCCATAAATTAAAAGAAATTATGGAAGTCTGTGATCGGGTAACGGTTATTCGCAAAGGCGTAGGGATTGGCACTGTGAATGTCAATGAAACAAATCCAAACGAACTTGCTAGCCTAATGGTCGGGCGCGAGGTTGTTTTTAAAACAGAAAAAAAACCAGCAGTTCCAAAGCAGGCAGTTCTTGAAATCAAGGATCTCCATGTCAAGGATGCCCGCGGCATTCCAGCCGTTAATGGATTAAATCTTGAGATAAGAGCAGGAGAAATTGTTGGAATTGCCGGTGTAGACGGCAACGGGCAGACCGAACTTCTAGAGGCGATAACTGGGCTGAGAAAGTCAGAAAATGGTTCAATTTTGATTAATGGCAAAGAGGTTAAGAACCTTCCGCCTAGAAAGGTAACTGAATCCGGCGTCGGCCATATCCCACAGGACCGCCATAAGCATGGGCTTGTGCTAGATTTTCCAATAGGGGAGAATATGGTGCTGCAAACTTATTACAGAAGACCTTATTCGAATGGCGGCGTCCTAAATTATAAAGAAATTTACAAGAAGGCCAATCATTTAATAAAGGAATTCGATGTTCGCACACCAAGTGAATTTACTTTAGCAAGGGCCTTGTCAGGAGGAAACCAGCAGAAGGCGATCATCGGACGCGAGGTGGACCGTGATCCTGACCTCTTGATTGCCGCTCAGCCAACACGGGGCCTTGATGTTGGAGCGATCGAATTCATTCACAAACGCCTAATCGAACAGCGTGACAAGGGAAAAGCCGTTCTGCTGCTTTCATTTGAGCTTGATGAGATTATGAATGTCAGTGACCTGATAGCAGTAATCTATGAAGGGCAAATTGTTGCGGTTGTCGATCCAAAACAGACAACTGAGCAGGAATTAGGTTTATTAATGGCTGGCTCGAAACAAAAGGAAGCGGGTGAATAACACATGTCTGAACGCTTGAAAAACTTCATCGTCCCTATTCTTGCAGTCATTTTAGGAATGCTCGCTGGAACGATTATCATTATTGCTACGGGCTATAATGCTGGACAGGCTTTTTATGCTTTATGGGATGGGGCCTTTGGAGATATTTATTATACAGGTGAAACGATTCGTCAGGTTACCCCTTATATTTTGGCCGGCTTGGCTGTAGGGTTTGCCTATAAGACTGGATTATTTAATATTGGCGTTGAAGGACAGCTGATTGTTGGCTGGCTTGCCGCCGTATGGGTAGGGGTTGCTTTTGATCTGCCAAAAGTGATTCACCTGCCATTAGCGATCCTGGCAGCTGCGGCAGCAGGTGCTTTATGGGCATTTATCCCAGGGTACTTAAAAGCCAGGTTCCATGTCCATGAAGTTATTGTCACGATTATGCTTAACTATGTGGCCTTGCATATTACGAATTATTTTATTAGGTATGTCATTACGGATAACGGCGACAGGACACCGGATATTCCCGAAACAGCTTCGCTCAGGTCTCCTTTTTTTGAAAACATAACGGACTATTCTCGTCTTCATTGGGGAATTGTTGTGGCAATCCTATGTGTGATTCTCATGTGGTTTATTCTAGAAAAAACAACCAGAGGCTATGAATTAAGAGCTGTCGGCTTTAACCAGCATGCTTCTGAATATGCAGGAATGAGTGTACGGTCAAACATTATCCTATCAATGGTGATTTCAGGAGCATTTGCTGGACTTGCCGGTTCGATGGAGGCACTCGGTACCTTCGGCTATGCGGCAACAAGGAGCGGGTTCACCGGTATCGGATTTGACGGTATTGCCGTTGCACTGCTTGGGGCAAATACCCCGATAGGAATCGTCTTGGCAGCCTTGCTGTTAGGCTCTTTAAAAGTAGGTGCACTGAATATGCCGCTTGAAGCGGGTGTACCTAACGAATTAGTAGATATCATTATTGCCTTAATTGTTTTCTTTGTGGCTGCAAGTTACATGATCCGTATCTTGATTGACCGATTCAGCAAAAAGGGGGTGAAGTAAGTGGACATCTTAGATATGCTGGCTATTATTATTCCTTCATCCATGCTCTGGGCAGCACCACTTATTTTCACTGCATTAGGCGGAACCTTTTCCGAACGTTCCGGGGTTGTTAACATTGGGCTAGAAGGGTTAATGGTCATCGGTGCATTTACAGCTATTGTGTTTAATCTTGCGTTTGCAGATGTATTTGGAAATATGACCCCATGGGTTTCTTTGATTGCTGCTATGGCGGCAGGGGCAATACTGTCCATTTTTCATGCTGT
>Ga0182742_1000402_pt1 | contig 70607 bp, 51 predicted proteins | sample eDN5th37CBELigMG_FD_128880 | JGI IMG/M metagenome (GOLD analysis project Ga0182742, IMG submission 128880) | Enriched Miracle-Growth compost microbial communities from Emeryville, California, USA - eDNA 5th pass 37_C BE-Lig MG (version 2)... ...
CACACCGCAGTCACCCGCTGGCGCGGAGAGAGCATGGACTACGGGATCGCGGTCGAGGCGCTCCTGAACCGCACTCGTCACCCCGAACGTTTCCGCGGAAACGCGTGCAACGGCGCCCGATGACGCATGCCCTCGGCGACAGCGATCCAGTCGAGCACGGCGATGTTCTCCGTCACGATCTCGCCGTCATCCAGCGCCAGCGCCGGCACGTAGCCCTTGGGGTTGATCGCCGTGAAGTCGCCGCCGGACGCCGTCACCTTGCGCTTGATATCGACTTTCTCCAGCTCGAAATCGATGCCGGCTTCGCGCAGGGCGATGTGATCCGAGAAACTGCAAGCGCCGGGTGCGTAGTAGAGTTTCACGGCCGTTTCTCCTTCCGGCGATTCGCCGGCGACTCGCCTTTCGTTCGTGATCAGACGGAGGGATCCCGCCACGAGAAAGCCGCAACGACGACGCCGCGAGTCTCTGTCTCCATCTCCTCGAGTTCGTCTACCTGCTCCAGTCGCACGTCGCTGTCGGTATGCGACTGAAGCTCATCGAGCCACGCTCGACTGTTCGCGATCCATGCGGGGTGCGTCTCGTCGCTGTCGTTGGTCGGTTCAAGATGCACGAGCACGCGTAGCCCCTCATCGTCCCTGATGGCCCACATGCGCCGGATCTCGGGCCGCGCCTTGTACCAGGCGGAGAGAGTGGCTGAATCGCGCGTGACCATTCCTGCGTCACTCCTTGAATGGCGAGTTCAGCAGGAAATCCACTGTCGAGGGGTGCTTGTAGCCAGGCACGAAACGCTCGCCGAAATCCCTCGCGAAGTTGTCGTACGTCGTGGCCGGCCTCGTTTCGACGATCCAGCATACCGCGTGCGTGAAGCGCTCCTTCATTTCGAGGCGCGGGAATGCGTCCAGGATCTCGTCGATCTGCATCTGAGGCAGCGCCTCGTACCCCCAGCCGCCCCAGTCCAGCCCGATGCCGGAGGTACACAGCACGACCTCAGGTTCCTTGTAGAGGCCGATGGACGGAGTGGAGTTGAGCGCGACTCCATCCCAGATCAGCTGCGCACGACGCTCATCTACCCCCTCCTCTCGCGCGAACTTGCGAGCGGCGTTCGCGCCCTCGACTTCGAATCGAAGCGGGCCGCTGAACGCCTTCACGAGGCCGATGTCGTGCAGGAGCGTGGCTACCGCGAGAACTTCGCCGTCGTGCGCAACCTGGTTCAGCTGCGCGAGGCTCACCGCGAAGAGCCATGACCGCATCACGTGATTGAAGAGGTATGGCTCAGAATGCACGCGCGCATATTCGATCGCCCGGGTGATCAAAGGCGTGTCGGGCACGGATATCCCGGCCACGAGGCGCACGGCGCTGTGGCCGGGAACATGCTCGCTGCTTGCCATCCATGTCGAGATCCTGCGGGTATGGTCGGAGGTGTGCATGACTCGTCACCTTCTTCACAACGTGCTGGGAGTGAGTGGCGCGCAGCGAGCGCCGCTCGAAGACCTACCGGCCGAGCCAGGCGTCGTACCGGGTGGCACCGAGCCGCGCCTTGCCGATTGGTACGAGCGAGTCGTCAGAGAGCTCGGTGCCGAAGTACTGCGCGTGAAGGTCGCCGGTGACCTTGCGAGCGTCGTTCTTCACGGCGAGTGCACGGCGCACCGCCTCATCCATCGGGAGCTTCTCCGGACCCGCCACCTCGACGGTGTCGTTCACGGGAGGACCCAGCGCGATGTCGGCGAGCACGGCAACCACGTCGTCAGAAAGTATCGGCTGCACGAGCGCCGCCGGAACGCGCACTACGTTCCCATCCGTCGCAGAGTCTGCGATCCGGCCCATGAATTCGAAGAACTGCGTGGAGCGCAGAATCGTGTACGGCCTGCCGGACTCCTTGATGAGTTTCTCCTGGGCGACCTTCGCGCGCAGATATCCGCTGTTCGGCAAGCGATCCGACCCGACGACGGAAAGCGCGACGTGATGCCCGACGCCCGCGTCCGCCTCGGCGGCAAGCAGATTGCGGCACGAGGTCTGGAAGAACTTCATGACCGCCGCATCCTCGAACGACGGCGAATTCGCGACGTCCACAACCACCTGCGCACCGGCGAGCGCTTCCCTGAGTCCCTCGCCCGTGAGCGTGTTCACGCCGGAGTCGGGTGAGGCCGCGATGACTTCCTGCCCACGCTGGCGAAGAAGCGCTACGAGCTTGGAGCCGATGAGTCCCGTCCCGCCAATCACTACGATTTTCATGTGCCACCTTTCGAAGATCTGCGCCGATGAACGTGGTGGGGAGATCCTGCGCGTGCCGGGTGCGCCGTTCTTGATGGGACGGGCGGAACGTTGAAGAAGACGGTGACGGCGTTTGAATTACACTTCGCGAAGCTCAAGGGGAGGCGCGACGCATGGTCAGGCTGATCAAGGCTCTCATCGTGACCGCATTCGGGGTGCTGGCAGGGCCGCTCGCCAAAGCCGCCGACTGCGCAGACCTGACGCTCCGCGCGACCAGGGTGGCGGCCATGTCTGACCCGGCGGCCGGGCGGATCTGTCGAGGCGCGCACCGCCGGCGGAGCTCGACGCAACGGACGTCGTTCTGCAGTTTTTCGCCCGTCACTGAGAAGGCCGTGGCCTCAGGCGAGGGTCGTTCGTAGCCCGACCGCGAGGCCCGGGCCGGCCAGCGTCGCCTATCGGCGACGGAACCGCGGCCGATTCTTCAGAATTCGTTCAGGTGAGCCTTGTCAGTATCCCGCCCGCAAGAACGGCGGCCCACAGTATTGCCGCCATCTGAACGGGAGATCTCCATGAATAAGTCGCTTCTGCTCGGTCTGATCGTCGGCGTGGGTGCCACGGCGGGCGTGGGCGCGCTCGCGGGCCTCGCGCTCAAGGGCAATCAGGACGCGGAACTGGCTGCCGGGCCGGTCACGCTTCCGGCCACAGATGACGCGCAGCCTGGCAACTTGACCCCCGAGCTCCCTGAGGCGCCCGTAACCCCAGCACCCGAAGAACAGCAGGCCGTCGCGGTGACCCCCGATCCTGCTCCTCTGCCGGTCGCTGCGAAGCCGGTGCGCAAGGAGCCGGCTTACGCGCGCGTCGTGAGCGTGACGCCGGACACCCGTACCATCTCCGAGCCACGCGAGGTTTGCCAGGACGTTGAAGTCACGCAGCAGGCGCCGGTGCGGGACAAGCATCAGGTGGCCGGCACCGTTATCGGCGGTGTCATCGGCGGAGTGATCGGTAACCAGATCGGCGATGGGGACGGTCGCAAGATCGCCAAGATCGCGGGTGCCCTCGGCGGTGCCTACGCCGGCAACAAGGTTCAGGAGCGGATCCAGGAAAACCGCACCGTCACCACGACGGAGAAGAAGTGCGAGACCGTGATGGATTCTCGTGAGGTGCCGAACGGATATCGCGTGACGTACGAGTGGAAGGGCGCCACCCGCACCGTGCACATGGACAGCGACCCGGGCTCGCGACTCCCCGTGCGCAACGGCGACGTGGTTCTTACCGCCGCCAAATAAGCCTCAAGTCCACCTCAGGCAAGCAACAGCCGCGACGCGAGTCGCGGCTGTTTTTTTGGTGGAACGGCTCATGTGCGCGGCTCCTGCGTTGGAAGAGCGGCATCCGCCCGACGCCGCAACGCCGGGATTGCAACGCCGGCGACAGCCGCGCGCAGTACACTGGCGCTGCCGTACTGTGAATCGCCAAGCTGCGCCTGTGAATCCCCGCGACGCTTATCTTCAGCGCCAGACCATTTTCGAGAACCTGAGGCAGCGTCATGCCGCGGTCGACGCGCGGATGGGGACGCTCCGGCTGGTCGTGGCCGCGCTCATCATCGTGACCCTCTTTCTCTATGCCGGCGGACCGCGGATCCCGGCGTATTGGCTGGTGCTGCCGGTCGGGGCGTTCATTGCGATCGTGGCGTATCACAACACCGTTCGACGGGCGCTTGCGCGGGCCGAACGTGCTCTGGAGTTCTACGCGAACCGCTGCGCCCGAATCGAAGACAGGTGGATCGGGACGGGCTCGGGCGGCGAGCGGTTCGGCCCACCCCATCATGTGTATGCCGCGGATCTCGACCTTTTCGGACGGGGCAGCCTGTTCGAGCTACTTTCGGCCGCGCGCACGCGGATGGGCGAAGAGACCCTCGCGCGTTGGCTGCTGGCGCCCGCGTCCGTGGAGACCGTCCGCGCGAGGCACTCCTGTATCGAGGATCTTCGGGAGCGGCTGGAGCTGCGGGAAGACTTCGCGCTCGAGGGCTCCTCGCCGCGTGTCGGCGTACAGCCGGATGCTCTTCTCGCCTGGGCTGAGACGAGAAACGAGCTGGAGGGTCGGGGGCTCCACATCCTTGGCTACGTGCTTCCCGTTGCTGCGATAGCAGGCGTTGTCGTACTGGCCACCTCCGGGTTGGTTGCGCCTCTGCTGATCGTGCTCGCAATCGAGGGCTTCGTCCTTCGTTCGGTTCGGGACAGGGTCCAGCGCGTGATCCACAGCACCGAGAACGCTTTCGACGACCTGAGACTGCTCGCCGGCCTCCTCATGCGCGTCGAGCGCGAGCCATTCAAGGCTGCGAAGCTGCAGGATCTGGTGCAGAGCCTGTCGTCGCACACGCTTCCTGCTTCGACGACGATCGCGAAGCTCAGCACCGTCGTGAGCTTCGTCGAAGCCCGTCGCAACATCATCCTCGCGCTCTTCCAGCTTCCCCTCCTCTATCCGCTCCACACGGCGCTCGCGGCGGAAAGATGGCGGAAAGCTCACGGCGCTGCCGTACGCGCGTGGATCGAAGCACTTGGCGAAATCGAAGCACTGCTTTCGATTTCGGCGTACGCGTACGAGCATCCGGACGATCCCTTCCCTGAGCTGATCGATGGGCCAGCGTGCTTCGATGGGAAGATGCTGGGTCATCCACTGATGTCCAATGCGCAGTGCGTGCGAAACGACGTCAGCATCTGCGGAAACACGCGCGTGTTGCTGGTCAGCGGCTCGAACATGTCCGGCAAGAGCACGCTGCTGAGAACTGTCGGCGTAAACACCGTGCTGGCCATGGCCGGAGCGCCGGTGCGTGCCGCACGGTTACGGCTGACCCCGCTCCAGGTCGGCGCGAGCATCCGCACGAGCGATTCGCTGCACGAAGGCAGCTCGCGCTTCTACGCGGAGATCACGCGGCTCAAGCAGATCGTGGCTCTCATGGATGGGCCGCGCCCGTTGCTCTTCCTGCTGGACGAGTTGCTTCAGGGAACGAATTCGAAGGATCGCCGGACGGGCGCGGAAGGCATCGTGCGCGCGTTCATGCAGAGGGGAGCGATCGGCCTCATCAGCACGCATGACCTCGCCCTCACGGACTTCGAAGTGCCCGAGGCCGGAGCGCTTCGGAACGTTCACTTCGAAGATGCGATCGTCGACGGCAAGATGACCTTCGACTTCCGGCTCCGCGAAGGCGTGGTCACGCGCAGCAACGGCGTGGAGCTGATGCGATCGATCGGGCTGCAGGTGTAATCAGCCACCCGACAACGATCAATCCTTGGGTGCGACGTTGCGGCTCTTGATCAGCCACTTCCCGTTCACGCGCACGAGCTCATCCACTCCCCGCCCGGTGAAAGGCACGCGCTGCTCGGGGCGCGGAGCACCCTGCGCGGCCGGCGGCGGCACGAAGGCAGTCAGCCAGTAATTGTGGATCTTCGCGTGATCCTTGCTGATGAATTCGATGTAGTGATTCGCGGTCATGTGCAGCGTGCCCCACACCGCCTCGCCCTTCGCTTTGCGCTCAGCGCGGGACTTGTTCAGGTCTTCGACCATCTTCTTCAGCGCGGCCCGGCCCTTCACGTCGCCGAAGGAACCGTCCTCCGTGTAAACGGCGGCATACGCCTCGGCATTGCCGGTGTCGAGCGCGCGTGCGTACTCCCACATCAGCTTTTCGATCTCTGCACGATCCTTGGCCTCGCGGATGACGTCGGCGTCACTTGCAAAGGCAGGTGCGGCAAGTGCCATGGAGAGTGCCAGGCACGCAGCGGCGTACCCACGGGCGAGCGTTCTGGTGGCAATCATGACTGTCCTCTTGGTTTCTGGTGGGTTTATAGATTCAGCGCCCTGCGAGCTCGAGCGCCATTTTCTGATGTGAGCCGAGAACCGACAGAGCCTTCTTCGCAAACGCGGCGAGCTCCGTGTCCTCCATTTTCGCCGCGGACTGGAACAAGGCGATCGCCTTCTGATGTTCCGCAATCATCTGCTCACCGTACCAGACGTCGAACTCCGCTTCGGATTTTTCCGCCGCCTCGTTCACCATCTGCTCATCCTGGTACACGAGCGATGTCGGTACATCCAGGCGCTTGCGTTTCGCGACCGCCGCCAGCTCCCGATGCAAGGCCTCGTGATCCCTGAGCAGGCGACCGGCGAACGCCCGGATACGCTCGTTCTGCGATTTCGACTGGGCAAGCTTCGCAAGCTCGATCACAGTGAGTCCGCCCAGAGCCGCGCTTTTCACGAACACCGTCGGATCGGTGATCAACCCCTCCTCGAACGCCTCCCTCGTGGCGGCATCCGCGCGCTCCACGGCGGCACGCGCCGGATCCTGCGCACTGCCCGGAGTCTGGGCCTGTATCGGTCCGGAGACGCCAGCCGCCGCCGCGGCCACGAACAGGAATCGCGCTATCCTTGCGGCCTCTTTGCCTGACACAACCGCCATGCTGACGATCGAACAATTCATCGGGTTTCTCCTCGCGGCCGTCGTGATCACGGTCTCACCCGGCCCTGACAACCTGATGGTACTCGGCGTCGGCATCTCCAAGGGACGCCGGCAGGGTATCGCGTTCGGTCTCGGATGCGCTCTCGGGTGCCTGAGCCACACGTTTCTCGCCGTGGTCGGCGTGAGCGCGCTGATTGCATCGTCGCCCACCGCCTTCACCGTGCTCAGGATCTGCGGGGGACTGTACCTCCTGTGGCTCGGCTTCAATGCCCTGCGCAGCCGGGGCGGCTCGAAAGCAGCGGATGTGAGAAGCGGCGAACAAAGCTCCGTGCGACTGTTCTTCAAGGGCGTTCTCGCGAACGCCATCAATCCCAAGGTCGTGCTGTTCTTTCTCTCGTTCCTGCCGCAATTCGTGGTTGCGGGCAATGGGAACGTTGCGTGGCAGATTGCGGCACTTGGCGTGACGTTCACCGTGCAGGCCGCGATCCTTTTCGGCCTGCTCGGCTACTTTTCCGGCACGATCGGTCAGTGGCTGAACACCAGGCCGAAAGCCGGCGCCATTCTGGATCGTCTCGCCGGCATCGTGTTTGTGGGGCTGGGGATCCGGCTGCTGGTGTCCCGTTAATCCGCGTGCCCCGTTTCCGGCTGGCGCTGCGCGGGAGCCGCGGCAGGAGCACCCCGCTGCGCGCCGCCCGGCCCCGCGCCGGGACCACCAGGTCCGCCCGGTCCACCCCCTGCCTTGATCGCGTTGGCGCGCGAGATCAGATACTCGCGAATCGCCACGGTGTCCTCGGCCTTCAGGTCCTTCGCGAAGGACCCCATCCCGCGCTCCACCCTGCCCCCCAGCAGCACCACGGAGTCGAAACCCTCCTGAGTGTGCAGCAACGGCGTGATGGTGAGATTCGGGAAACTGCTGCGCGCCTGGAAACCATTGACGCCATGGCATACCGAGCAGTGCTGCGTGTATAGCTCGCCGCCGCGGGCGATGACCTCGGCCGACGCCGTCGAGGGCGGCGGATTCAGCGGCGGCGGCGTGTACGGCTCAGGCTCCGGCAGCACGCCTTTGCCACCAAGCGCGAACACCAACATGCGCGCATGCGTGGGCGCGAAGTAATCGCCGCCCTGCGCGACGCCACCGACGCTCGCCGCGATGTATTGCACGCCATCGAGCTCGTACGCGATCGGCGCTGCGAAGACAGCTGTTTTCGCGTCGAAGCTCCAGAGCTTGTCGCCCGTCTTCGCGTCGTAGGCGGTCAGGATCTGGCCGCCGCCATTGCCCATGAACACGAGATTTCCGGCCGTCGCGAGCACGCCGCTCGTCGGGCCGGCGCCGGAGTACGGCTCGCTCTCCCACACGACCTTGCGCGCAACCGGATCCCACGCTTTCAGCCGACCGCTGACGCCGCGACGGTCGTACGGCTTGAGCTTGCCCGGCTCGACCCGTGCACCCATGGTGATACCGAGGCTGAACGCCGTCGGGCGCGGCGCGTCGGCGGGCGGACCGGCCATCGTGAAATACGCTTCCCACGCGGGGATGTAGATGAGGCCGGTGAGCGGGCTGAATGCATTCGGATGCCAGCTGTGCCCTCCCTGCACGCCCGGCGCGAGATTCCACGGCTCGTTCTCGTATCGCGCGCCCGGCACCTCGATCGGACGGCCCGTCTTCATGTCGATACCGGTCGCCCAGTTCACCTCGGTGAACGGATCGGCGCTCAGCAGCTTGCCGGTCTTCGCCTCGAGCACGTACATGAAGCCGTTCTTCGACGGCTGCATGAGAACGTGCCGCTTCTTGCCCCCGATGACGAGATCCGCGGTCATCATCGGGCTGACGGCGTCGTAGTCCCACGCATCGCTGGGCACTTCCTGGTAGTGCCATACGTATTCGCCGGTGTCCGCCTTCACCGCGACGATGGATGCGGTGTAGAGGTTGTCGCCCGGGTTCTCCTCACGAGTGCGAGCATTCCAGGGCGACGCATTGCCCGTACCGAAATAGAGCAGATCGGTTTGAGGATCGTAGACCGCTGCGTCCCACACGGTGCCGCCGCCACCGCTGGTCTTGTACCAGTCGCCGCTCCATGTCTTCACGGCGCGCTCCAGCGCCTCGCTCTCCTGTCCCTTCGCGGGATCGTTCGGAACCGTCCAGAAGCGCCAGACCTCCTTGCCTGTCTCCGCATCGAACGCCGCGATCCATCCGCGCACGCCGAACTCGCCACCGGAGCCGCCGATGAACACCTTCCCCTTCGCGACGCGCGGGGCCATGGTGATCGCGTACTTGTTCGCCATCTCGCCGAGCCCGAGGCTCGGGGGCACCGTGTCGACTCCCCACACCTCCTTGCCGCTCTTCGCATCGATGGCGACCAGGCGGCCATCGAGCGTGCCCATGATGATCTTGCCCTGCCAGGCCGCGATGCCACGGTTCACGAGGCCCACGTTGTAGCGGAGCCGCACGCCCGAGATCATCGGGTTGTACTTCCAGATCTGCTTGCCCGTCTTTGCGTCGAACGCATGCACGACGTTGCGTGCCGTCGAGACATAGATGACGCCGTCGATGTACAGCGGCGAGCCGTGCTGGTTCTGGTTCGTTTCGTAGTCGCCGAACCACTGCAGGCCCAGGTCCTTCACGTTGGCGGAGTTGATCTTCTTCAGCGGGCTGAAGCGCTGCTCCGAATAGGTGCCTCCATAGGTCATCCACTGGCCGGGCTCTTTTTCGGCCCGGACGAGCCGCTTGGCGGTCACGTTGGCGGCGGGGCGGGCATCGCCTCCGGATGCGGAATCGGCCGCTGCGATATTCATGGCGCAGCAGACAAGGATGGCGGCAGACAGCCGCAGACCCGTGTTCCGGGTGAGTGTAGTCATCGAAAGGCCCCCTGGACGCGAGTAACTGTTGGCCCGCGCGCGAGCCGGGATGTTAGCCGGAAAGCCCTGCCGGACGAGGGGTCGGCGGTCGGGTCCGGCCGCTAGCTGGAGCGGGCGGGCCTTTACGCCTTTCGTATCGGAGGAGCCTCCGCGGCTCCCGTCGTTTACATTGCGGGCCCGGAACAAGGGAGCCCGCGCATGCCCAAGATCGACATTGCCGCCATTCCCGCCCGCAAGGGCTGCGGATATCCGCCCCCGTTCGACGCGCCCTGCGCCACCCGCACCCGGCGGCGGCTGGGCGACGCAGGCGGGCTTCGGGATTTCGGCGTCAACCTGATGACGCTGCCGCCCGGCGGCTGGTCGAGCCAGCGCCATTGGCACAGCCACGAAGACGAGCTCGTCTACGTGCTCGAAGGCGAGCTCACGCTGGTCGAGGATGAGGGTGAGACCGTGCTGCGCGCAGGCGATTGCGCGGCCTTTCCGAAGGGCACCGGAAACGGCCATCACCTGATCAACAAGTCCTCCGCGACGGCGGTGTACCTGGAGGTGGGGTCGCGCCAGCCGGACGATCTCACCACCTGCTCCGACATCGACATGAAGAGCTCGAACGCCGACGGCCGATTCGTGCACAAGGACGGCACGCCCTATTAGGAGCGTGCCGTCCTGTCTCCTACTTGTAGCTGGCCGGCAAAGGATACAGGCCGTCGTACGGCGGCCAGTTCGGAACCGGGCGATCCTCCGGCGCGTAGTAGAACGTCGCGTGGATGTCCCGGATCTTGCCGTTGTCGATGTGGAAGAGCTCCGTGAAGTGATTGCGCAGCTTCGGGTTCCTCGCCTCGCGGCGGAACATCCCGGTGACCATCACCGTCTGCGCCTCTTCGTCGATGACGAAGTAGTCGCGGATCGCGACGATGGCGACACCGAAATCGGCCTGCGTGCGGCAGTCCGTCTTGCCGTTGTTACCGATGTCCATCTCCGGCTTCATCGGTGAATTGAACGTGGGGAAGCCGTTCTCGTAGCGCGAGCAGCCGGGGTGGCCCTTCACGATGTACCCATTGTGGCTCGTGATGCCGTCGAAGTACGAATTCACGATCGCCTGCAGCGCCTCGCGCTGGATGCGCTGATTCTTTGGCACCACTCGCTGCGGCGGCAGCGTCTCGCGAAGCATGTCGAGGTTGAACGGGGTCTTGCCTGGCTCGCCCGTCAGGCCCGGATCGCTCTTCCGGGAAATGAACCACTCGGCTTCGGTCACCTGGTTCCATTGCACCTTCAGGCGCAGGGCCACGGCGGCTTCCTCGTCGCCCATTTTCACCGTGCCGAAATAGCCGGCCTGGCTCTGAACCGGATCGAAGTACTGGCGCTGGATGGAGCCGAGGCCCGTCACGCTCTTCCAGACGCCCTGACCTTCCGGAATGACAACCGCATTTTCGGTCTGCCGGAAACCGACCCACAGGCCGGCTGCCTCCGGTTTGTGGCTGGCGACTGCATCGAGATATGTGTCGAGATGCCGCTTGAGGCAGGCGCGATTGCAGTCCTGCGCGTTGGCCGTGGCGCCGGCCACGAGCGAGGCCATCAGAAAAAAGATTGCATACGATCTTTTCATTCTCTCCCCCTGGAAAACGGATGGCACCGTACGGCGACGGAGTGTGCGGCAGTTTCGGCTGCGCGGCCCCCTGCCGCAGCAACACGTCAGCGCGTGTCCGTGCATCGGGCACGGGGCGGGGATTACAGCGCGGTTGCGAGCTCGAGATAGCGGCAGAACGCATTCGCCATGCGCATCTGCTCCGGCGTTCGGCATTCCGGCTCGAACAGCGCCGGCGCGCCGACGAGCACGCAAACGCAAAGGGCTCGCGAAGTGGCGACGTTCAATCGATTGAGGCTGTACAGAAACTCCATTCCGCGCGGGGCATCGGCGTGGGAAGACGTTGTCATGGAGTAAACGACTATGGGTGCTTCCTGGCCCTGGAACTTGTCCACTGTTCCGACGCGCGCGCCGGGCAGGCGTTCCTGAAGCTCGAATACCTGAGCGTTGTACGGGGCAATGATGAGAATGTCCGCGAGCTCGACACGCCGCTCCTTTCCGTTGCGGTCGATCCAGGTGCTCGGGCATCGCAGGATCTCGTTGACGAGATCTTTTATCCGATCCGCTTCCTCGGGTGAGGAGGACTGGTTTCCTTCGTGTTCGACCGGCAGATACCGCAGCCCCGATCCGTTCACGCGACTAGCGGACCGGACCGTGTGAACGTCCGGGCCGTGGCGCGAGTGGAGCCGTCCCTCGTAGAAGAGCTCGGATGTGAAGGCGCATATGTCCGGATGCAGTCGCCAGGTGACGTCGAGAAACAGTCCCTCGTCCTCGCCGATGGTCGGCTTGCCGGCTAGCAAGTGATCGAAGGCAGATACACCTGCGCCGTCCGGATGGCTCCCCTTCGTCGGCTGCTCGAGCTGCCGCGGATCGCCCAGGAGGACGAGAGTGCCGCAGGCTTGCGAGACGGCCAGGACGTTAGCGAGGGACATCTGCGCGGCTTCATCGACGAACAGCACGTCGACTACCTCATGCGCATCCTCCCGGGACCATAGCCAGGCTGTGCCTCCGGCAACCTGACATCTCGTCCCGATCGCCCCGAGGATTTCCTCGTTCTTCGTTGTGAAGCGAAGACGCGGGAGATCCTCGTGCTTCTCGTCTGCCTTCTGCATGCACTGGACGTCGACGCCGGTTTCATCAGCCGCCCTCACGACTTCGTCGAGAAGGTTGCGGATGACCTTGTGGCTATTCGCGGTGATTCCGACGGTTTTGCCGTGTTTGACGAGCTCGCAGATCATGCGAGCGGCAGTGAAGGTCTTGCCGGCGCCGGGAGGCCCCTGGATCGCGAGCACGCCGCTCGTCAGCCCGCGCGCCAGGCGCACGGCTCTCTGCAACGGACTCTCGCCCGGCAACTGCCAGGGCTCCCGAGCGAGCTTGGGCTTTCGCCTGAGCAGCAGGTCTCTCGCTGCCCGGTATGCCCCGGTGCCCTCGATGTCATGTTGCTGAACATAGTCGCCAAGGCGAAGAAGCGCATCGGCCATCACATCCGTTCGGAACACTTCATGCGCGAAAACAGCGTCCGGATGGATGGCGGCCGTGTTTCCGCGCTTCTTGATGTCCACCGTGCGCGCTTCACCATCGATGGCAACGACGGACCCGAGCTCGTCCCCGCTTCCGCTCATGCAGAGGGACTCTCCGCCTCGCAGCTCAGTCTCCTGCAGCGGGAAACGATAACGATGGACGGGGTTTCTGCCGTTCTTCGAAGGAACCGCGCCGATGAATTCCAGCCCGGCGAGCGCACATCGCTCGTCCATCAGTTCTTCCGCCGGGAGAGCGGCTAGCCGGAAACGCTCCCAGTAAACCGACTTCATCTCACGGCGATGCCAATCCAGCGTATACGCGAGTATCCAGCGAGCGTGCTGCTCCTCGGTTCGCGCCTCCTTGTCCGCTGGAACATCGGCCGTAAGACGCTCCACGAGCGCCGCGACTCTCTGCTGGCGCTCGCTTAATTCCTCGCTGGGTTCGGGAGATGCGGCTGGCGGCCGCGGAATCTCCGCACCCTGCTCGATCAGCTTCGACCGGATGCCTTCGAGCCAGCCTCGAAGGTGAAGAACTGACAGGCAGTCATCCCTGTTGTATCCGGCGACGACGCGCTTCACTTCATCCGTGATCGAAGCCGTGTCCTCCAGCTCAAGCGACGACTGCATGGCGACGAGTGCCTGCCTGGCATCTGCAAGATCGACGGGGCGCTTGAACCCATACAGCGGCTCGAGCTCCTTGATCGAGTAGCTCTCGACGCTTGCGCGGATGCTCTGCCGAACCACGGCGTACAGGTCGACGAACAGGCCCGCGCGCAGCATGCGGTCGATCTGATCCTCCCGCGTCGCGTATCGACCCATCAGCCGCTTCAGCGCGCTCGGTTCGTAAGGCGCGTAGTGGTAGATGTGCATGTCAGGATGCTGCTCCCAACGCAGCATCACGAAATCCACGAACCGCTCGAACGCGCGCTTCTCTTCGTCTCGCGTGAATGCCCAGGTCTCGGTGTAAACCGGCTCGCCAGCCTCGTCAGGATCGCTGACGACGTAGCCGAACAGGTATTCCAGCCCTTCTTCGCCGACGAACGGATCCGCCTCCAGGTCGAAGAAAACGTCGCCAGCGGATGGCGCGGGCAACCGCGAGAGTCCCAGCTGTTCCTGAACTGGGAGTGCCTCGTACACAAGCTGCTCCGCTTCGCGACCCTGTACCTGGATCCGTGCCTGTTCCCGGATGCGCTCGTATGTCTCGCGCGCCCCTCGATCCGGCTTCCAGGGCAGTGGCACCGGAAGCGCCGCAAGTTGCGTGGTGGTCGTAACACCATGCCGCCTGAGCTCGGTCATCTGGACCTTGCTGACGCCCGCGACGAGGCACAGGTGATCGTCCGCGCGGCGCCGGGCATCGCAGGTCACGCGCCAGCGGCAGATATCACAGTGCTCGACTGGATCGGGATAAGTACGGGCGCCCTCCGCGGCAGCCAGAGTCTGCTGCAGCCGTCGCTTCGCATGCCGGTAGTACGCGGCAAACGCCGCCGTCCGATAGCGCTGGGGCGCGAAGCCGGAGCCCGGAGTCACGACGTACATGTGCTCCGGAAGCTTCCCCTGCACGGTCGCGACGAGATCGGAGTAAAGACCGAGCTGCAGGATCGTGCCGCCCTTCGTCTCCCGCGCGAGCTTCGTATCGACGACTTCGTATGACCAGTCCCCCAACGCGCTCGGCGCCGGGACGCGCATCAGAATGTCTGCACGACCCACCCAGCCGTCGTGAGACAGTGCCGCCTGCGCGATGACCGCCGCACCAGCCCGCATCGCCTGCAGCGTCCGATCCACCGCCTCTTGCGTGACGCCCACGCCTTCGATGCGGACGATGTCGTACCCCTTCGCCTTCAGGCGCTCGAGATAGCTTCGCTCGTGGATCTCGCCGCGTTCGACGAGTATCTCCAGCAGCGGGTCGTGGAAGTACGGCCGCTTCAGCTGACCGGCCGCCACCTGGACGTCGAGCTGGGTGAGGTGCCTGCAGTTGAGATGACCGACGAGATCCGAGGCAGTCAGCCGATGAGCGTTGGAAATCTTCTGCATGCCTTACGTCGCTGCCGAGCTTCCTGGCCGGGGTCGGGGACGGGAGCTTAGAAGCAGCGTGAGGACGCATCAATGCTGATTCGGACCCCGAACTCTCGGCGCCCGCAGGTCAGGGACGCGGCGGCCGCGAGAGCGCCCAGAGGCGGTAGGCGTAGAACGCGAAGAACATCGCGACGAGCAGCTCGACCACCTCGGAATGCTGCTTCAGGCTCGCGAAAGCGATACAGAGCGCGAGGGGCACGAGAGCGGGCTGAGGTGCAATCTCGCCCGGAAGCGAATCGGGAAACTTCATCCCCAGGAAAACGAGAGCGATCACGCCAAGCGCGACCGCGACGCCGATGGCGCGCGCACCCCACTCCAGCGCGTTACGGCCAAGCAGGTTGTGAAGCGAGGTTTCCTGCTGATGATTGATCTCCTTCCAGGCCTCCGGCGTCCCGAACCCGAGGAGCGTTTGTCCCCAGTTGATCTCTTCCATTCCGACGGCGAAGAGCGCCAGCGCAAGACTGGCGAACATCCAGCGTGCAGGCCGCGTCGGCCTGAAGAGAGACTTCCCCCGTGAGAATCGCCACACAGCGACCGCGCACAAGGCCGCGCCGATCAGTTCCAGCATGTAAGTAAGGTCCTCAAGCGGACCTTCCTTGGTAAAAAGCGCCACGAAAGTGGGACCGAGCCGGTGCTGGAATTTCCAGAGGGATACGATCGCAAGGCCTGATAGGGAAGCGGCAAACAGAACGAGCATGCCGTTCGGCTCGCCCGGCCATTGGCTGGCGCGAGCTGCCGCAAGTCGCGATCCGAGCAAGCCCGTGGCGCGGGTGATGAAAACCCGGCTGACCGGAGAGGACATGAACGCACCCTTCAGTGAGGTCGCGCTCGCGACCGGACACGGACGGATCGAAATCTCGCAATCGTCGGCGCGCGACCTCGCTCTTTCTTCTTGGTCGCGCAGTCGGCTCGATTCCGAAGCAAGCGGTGTACCCGAATTTACAAAACCTGACACCGCTGCCACGGCCTTGTCGTTGCCTCGCTTTCGCTCCGGTCTTGACCTCAAGTCCACTTGAATTCGTACGATGAGAGCGAAAGAGCTGCGATCGAACTGGAGATCCGATGAGCCTCTCCCTCCTTCTGCACGCACTGGCGATCGGCATCGGCGCGACCGCCCTCATGGATCTATGGACGCTCGCGCAAAGCCGGCTGTTCTCGGTCCGCGGCCTCGACTACGCACTGGTTGGTCGGTGGTCCGGACATCTGCTCAAGGGCAACTGGCGCCATGGACCTATCCCGAAGGCAGCGCCGATTCCGGGCGAGCGTCTCGCCGGTTGGATCATTCACTATGCGGTGGGTGCCGCATTCGCAGCGGGACTGCTTCTGATCGGCGGACCGGAGTGGGCGCGCAATCCCACGCTGGCACCGGCCGTGGCGGTAGGCATCGGCACGGTTGTTCTCCCATTCTTCGTTCTGCAGCCGGCGCTCGGTGCCGGCGTGGCCGCGTCCCGCACGCCACGACCGAATCTCGCACGATTGCGGAGCCTCATCACACATACCGTGTTCGGTCTCGCGTTGTACGTTGTGGCCGTCATCCTGAAGGCGCTGACCAGTGCCTGAACCTGCGCAAAAGATGCGTGAGAGTTGCTGAACTGCCTTTCAGCACCATTGAACGCGACATGACGACCGGCCCCTACACTCGTGCAAAGGCATTAACGGAGTTTCGCCATGAGTGTGGCCAGTGCTTCTGCTTCGGTCGAACCGCTGCCGTATGTGACAGGGCTGTTGAATTACGTCATCGAGCCGACTGGCAAGCCTCACAGCTATATGTACGACCCGCCACCCGGGATCCCGAAGCTCAGCGCGTCGTACGAGCAGCACGCAATTGTCATCCGGAATCTCCGGCCGGTCGCCTCTAGCCTTTCACTTGACGCAGAAGGCTTTCGCCTCGTCACCCACCAAAGCCGCGTCAGCAACTTCTATGACGAAGCGGAGGTGCGCGAGACGCACTATCCCGAAGTGCAGAAGCTGGTCGCCGAGGCGACTGGTGCGCGCCGCGTATTGGTGTTCGACCACACCGTTCGCCGCCGCGTTCAGGAGCCTCAACTCATCCCCGCCACGGAACGTCGCGAGCCCGTTCCCCGAGTGCACAACGACTACACGAAGAAATCCGGGCCGCAGCGTGTGCGTGACTTGATGGCTGAGGAAGCCGAGATCCTGTTGCGCCGGCATTTCTCGATCATCAATGTGTGGCGTCCCATTCGCGGCCCGCTTGAGGACTGGCCGCTCGCGCTTTGCGACGCTCGCAGCGTTGCGGATGAGGACCTGATCGCGACGGACCTGCTCTACAAGGATCGCACCGGCGAGACGTACAGCGTAAAGCACAACCCCGACCATCGCTGGTTCCATGCGCCCCGGATGACGCCGGACGAGGTGCTGCTTTTCCGTTGCTACGACTCGACGGAACACGGCGTGGCGCGCTTCGTTCCTCACGCTGCATTTCAGGATCCCACAGCGCCGCGCGACGCCGCTCCCCGCGAAAGCATCGAGCTGCGGTGCTTGGTGTTCTACTGAGCCGAGCGCGCCCGCACGCGCGCGCGGGCTTGCTAGACAGGCCAGGCCGCGCGATGTCGGAGCATGACTTCGCGGAGTGAGGTCGGCTTGCGGCCGGTGATCCGTTCGACGCAATCCGACCTGACGTCGAAGAATCCTTCCCGGATGGCGCGGGCGAACGTCACCATGTCGTCGCTCGACCAGGGGATCGGCCCTTGCGGCACGATGTCCGATGCCTGACGGGGAACACCGAGCGAATCGAAGTACGCGAGCATTCCTTCATCGTCCACGTGCTCAAGCACGATCGGCTTGCCGGCAATCTCCGATGCCATCTGGAGCGCCTGCCCAATGGTCATCAACTCGGGGCCGGTGAGATCGTATGCGCGATTCTCATGTCCGGGCTGCAGGAGCACCTCCGTCGCGCACGCCACGCAATCGTCCCGCGAAACGAAAGCGACGCGACCTTCGCCGCAGTTGTCCGGCTTGCGCCCTGCCATCAGCGCGGGCGGCACCATGGCAAGCGCGATGGCTTCTGCGTACTGACTGTCCCGCAGGAAAGTCCACGCGACCCCGCTTCGCTCCAGATGCTCCTCGGTCGCGCGATGATCGAGCTTCACGATCGCCGGATTGTCCGGCCGGGCTGCGCCAAGAACTGACGTGTAGGCAATCTGCCGAACGCCCGCTGCCACAGCCGCATCGATGGCGTTCTTGTGCTGCCCTACTCTCGTTCCTACGCGCGCCGTGCTGATCAGAAGCATCTTGCTGCCTCCGGCGAATGCCCCGCGCAGCGAGGAAGGATCGTCGAAGTCCGCAAACCGCACTTGCGCGCCCCGAGCCGCGAAGTCCGCCAGCTTCTGCGGCGTGCGGGATGTGAGAATCAGCTCGCCAGGCGGCACACGCTCGATCAATCGAGTCGCCGCCGCCCGGCCGAAGGCGCCACTGGCGCCGGTCACAATGATCATTTCGAAGTAGCTCGCCGTTCCACTTTCCACTGCACGAGAGGCCCGCGAGCCTCTTCAGCAACCACGCGATATCCGCGCTCTGCGGCACAGCCGCTGAGCAGGACATAGTCCGAGTAGCTCGTCACGCCCGCCACACGCGCCGGAGCCGCCGCACCGGAGAAGAACTCGCTCGCGAAGCGCACGCGATCTCCCGTGACAGCGAGCGTCGCGCAACCGCCAGCCTGTTCAGCAACTTTTCGGCAGGCATCCGGGTGATCCGGGTCGAACAACAGAACTTCCGGGTCTGCGCGCCCTGCAAACGGGACAGCCATGGCGGACGACGACATGAGACACAGCACTCCGCCCAGCGCGCTGGCGCCAACTACAAATTCCCGGCGAGTGATTCCACCGCTCATCGCTTCGCCTCCGCCGGCTGCGCCAGGAAGTCCGCGATTGCCTTGAGATCGCGATCGCTCACTTCTCCGCGCGGAATAGCGGGCATGTTCCCCACTCCGGCGCGGGCGACACTGACGATGAAGTCGGCATTCAGATCCGACCGCAGCAGAAGCTCAGCCACCTGCATCCGGCGTGACAGGAGGCCCGTGCCCATGCCGGTCTTGTCGTGGCACATCACACACTTTTCCCGATACAGCGCCCTGCCATCAGGAGGAGGCCCATCCGCAACAGCAACTGACGAGCCGAGCACAAGGGCGGCGGCGATGACGAGCGCTCTCATGCCTTCCGCTCCTTCCGGTAAGTCGCCGGCCAGACACCGCTCTTGCCCGGCGCAATGATCCCGGCTGGATCCAGCGCGTCCTTCACCCGCTGGTTCAGGCGCAGAAGCGCATGGTTGTTGAAGTCGTACGTCTCGGCGACCGTGTCCATGTAATCGAGATGCGTGCGATATTCGCCGTAGCCATTCGCCTTGGCATCGTCGATGAGCGTGCGCATGAAAGGATCGATGCGCTTCATCATCTCGGGGTCGTCCTTGTTGAACAGGATCGCGTTGATGTTGAGCATGTGGCGCTCGCCGATCGCGAAGCTCGCCTGATAATCCATGCCGAATTCCTGATAGCGCCTGTACGTCCGGCGGAACTGCTCCATCGCGAGCTTCCCTGACTGCGGCAACACCGGAGAGAACCCGATGTGCCCGCCCCGACCGCCGTGCCAGTTCGCGTTCTGCATGGGGTACGTGAGCGGAACGCCCACCCAGCCGGTCTGCTCCAGCGGCTCGCCCCGCCGCCACGAAGTGCGTTTCAGGCTCAGCGGGCCGATGTCGTTCATCGCCTTTTCGAGGATCGCGAGGGACTCGCGATTCACGCCTTCCCGACCGTAAAGCCGCAGGCTCACGCCCCACCAGCCCACGCCGAAGCGCTTGCGGATCGCATCGATGACGGAGTCCGGCAGCGCGCCGGGCTTGTCGGTCCATTGATCGCGCGTCGTCAGTACAGCCGCCGCGCGCAGCCAGTTGCCGATGGTGGGCGACTGTTGCAGGAGACCTTCACGGCGAAGCGGACCCAGCGCGTCGATGAGCGGCCCGAGGTCCTCCTGTTTGTCGAACTCCAGGTCGAGCCCCATGACGGACTCGGGCTCCGGCATGAGCCACAAGCCGAGCTTCGTGACGATGCCGAAGTTCGACTGGCAGAAGAGCTGATCCCAGCACGGCCCGTATCCGTACCGATACAGCTGCCAGCTGCGCGATCCGGTCAGCGCGCCCATTCCCGTGCGCACGAGATCGCCGTCGGGCAGCACGACTTCCAGGCCGCAGATCTTCGAAGCATGCTCCCCGTACGAGGTGTATCCCGCGCCACGATCCAGCGCATTGCCGGCGACCGAGCCCCAGCTATTTCCGGGAACCGAAAGCCACAGCTTGACTCCGCGTGACTGGAGATGATCGTACAGGTCGTAGAACCCGACTCCCGGCTCCAGCAGAACGGTGCCGTTCTCCTCATCCACCTCGATCTTCTTCATGCGCGAAAGATCGAGCACCATCGAGCCGCTCAGGTGAGGCGCGGAGCCCCCGTAGCCCAGATTCTTGCCGCGGCTGATGGGCCACAGCGGAATGCGGCTCTCGCCGGCCACGCGGACGATTGCCTGGATTTCCTCGACGGTGGCCGGTGCCAGCGCGCCCAGGGGCACATGCTGGTTGTCGTCGATCGCAAACTTGTCCGCGTAGGTCGAGCGATCGAGCGCCTCGGTGAACACATGGTCCTTGCCCACGATGGACTCGAACTGACGAAGCGCCGACCTCAGCCGGCTCTCGCTGACCCGTGGCGGCAGCACTCGATCGGGCATTTTCCGCGTTCCCCCCTCGGTGGAAAGTTAAAGTAACACGCGTTACGGTCGCAGGCATCCCGGGACCCGCCCGCCACGAGGAAGGCCGCTCCGTGTTCCTCGAACGCACGCGGCCGGACGAAGAAGAGGAACGGCGGTGAGGGACGGGGGCGAATCGCGCGGACCGGGCGATCATATCATTTGTGATTGTCGCTGACGGGCCTGCAATGCTAGCGTTCGGCCCCCCGTAAGAACCCTGTACTCGAGCGTCATTGGAGACGCCTTTACCAGCGAGCCTGTCATGCCAAGGTACCCTGATACCGTCCAGTTCAACGCCCTCAACCGCCCGGTGCGGATGGAAGTCTCCATCCGGAATCTCGATGTCGAAGGCTCCATTCCGAAGGAGATCGAGGGCGCGTTCTTCCGGGCGGTGCCGGACCCGGCGCATCCGCCGCTGCACGACGACGACATCGCGCTTTCGGGCGACGGCATGGTGAGCCGCTTCCTGTTCGAGGGCGGCCAGGTCGATTACGACATCAAGTACGTTCACACGGCCCGCTACCTGGCCGAGCGAAAGGCGCGGCGCGCGCTCTTCGGCCGTTACCGCAATCCGTTCACGGACCTGCCGGAAGTCCAGGGCGTCGATCGCACCGTCTCCAACACCACACCGGTGTGGCACGCGGGGCGGCTCCTGATGACGAAGGAAGACGGCCGCGCGTACGAAGTGAATCCGCACACGCTGGAGACGATCGGCTCGTACGACTTCGGCGGCAAGCTGCGTTCGCCCACGATGACCGCGCACGTGCGCATCGATCCGGAAACAGGCGAGATGTTCTTCTTCGGCTACGAAGCCGGCGGTCTTTGCACGACGGACGTCGCGTACTGCATCGCCGACCGCGAAGGCAACCTGATTTCGGAACAGTGGTTCAAGGCGCCGTACTGCGCATCGATCCACGATTTCGTGCTCACGCAACGCTACGTGATCTTCCCGATCTATCCGACCACCGCCGATCTCGAACGGCTGAAGGCCGGAGGAATGCACTGGGCCCACCAGCAGGATCTCGAAAGCTGGGTCGGCATCGTGCCCCGTTACGGGAACGTGTCGGAGATGCGGTGGTTCAAGGGACCGAAGGGCGTCTCGGCTTTCCACATGACCAACGGGTTCGACGCAGGGAACCTCGTTCACTTCGATGCGTGCCTCACCGATACGAACGGCTTTCCTTTCATGCGCGAAGCCGGCGGCATCCAGCGCGCCCAGCACGAGTTGCGCGGCGGGCTCACTCGCTGGACGTTCGACATGAGCAAGCCCGGGGACTCGTTCACGCAGGCGATCATCGGCCCGCCCGGAGACCTGCCGCGAATTCGAGACGTGGATCAGGGCCGGCCCTACGACGTTGTCTGGATGCCGAGCATCAACCCGCAGGGTGGCCCTCCTCTCGCCGGCGGGCCCGTGGGAACGGCGTTCAACTGCCTTCTTCGCGTGGACCTGACGACGAGTCGGGTAGATGCGATGGGCCTGGAGCCCGAGATGGCCATCAACGAACCGGTACACATCCCTTCAGCGCGCGCCGGCCACAACGGGTGGCTCCTGGCGACCGTGGATCGTGTGGCGGGCGACGACTACAAGAGTGAGCTCTGGGTCGTCGATGCCGACAACATCTCCGCCGGCCCCGTCGCCAGGGTGCGCGTGCCCGTTCCGATGCGCCCCCAGGTGCACGGATGGTGGGTGTCAGCGGCGGAGCTGGCGAAGTCGCGGCACAAGCCTGTGGCCGCCTGATCCGCGATACACCTTTCACTTGCCCGTTGGCTTGCGGAACTTCAGCGTCATCCGGTCCGACTCGCCGATGTCGATGTACTTCTGCTTGTCCTCGCCCTGAGGCACTGCCAGGTCCGGCGGCAAGGTCCACACGCCGTTCTTGTGATTGTGCGCGTCCTTCGGGTTGCGATTGATGTCGGAGCGCCCCACCAGCTCGAAGCCCGCGGCCGTGGCGAGCGAAATCATGCGCTCTTCCGACATGTATCCGCTGGTCGCCTTCGGATCTTCGGTCTTCGCATCCGGCCACCGATGATCGACGATCCCCAGGATCCCGCCCGGTTTCAGCGCCGTAAAGAACGCTCCGAACAGCTTCGCCGGATCCTGCTTGTACTCGGGCGCCAGCCAGTTGTGCACGTTGCGGAAGGTGACGACGAGATCGGCCGTTCCCGCCGGTGCAACGGCCAGCTCGTTCGGTGACCAGAGCGAGGTGAACTGCAGCTCGCCGAAGACCTCGGGATTTTTCGCCGCCTTGGCCTTGAGCGCCTCCATCTCCCTGCGCTGGTAATCGAACGCGGGCGTCGAGCCGTACTCGGCTACATACAACTTGCCCTTCCCCTTCAGCACCGGAGCCAGCACTTCGGTGTACCACCCTCCTCCCGGCCAGATCTCCACGACCGTCATGTCCTGGCGCAGACCGAAAAACGTCAGCGTTTCCTTCGGGTGGCGATAGCGATCGCGAGCCTTGTTTCGCTCGCTTCGATGCGAGCCCGCCAGCGCCGAATCAATCGCGGCAGCCGTGGCGGCATCGGTTTGAGCGAGGGTATCCGCCGAGAACGACGTGGACACCGCCGCAAGCGTCACGGCGGCCAGAAACCTCGTGAAGCGGGAAAGCCCTTTCATAGTTCCACCCCTTGTTACCTTCCGGTAGTCATTCATCCCGAAGCGTTTCGCTCGGATCCGCACGCGCCGTCTGCAGCGACTGCAAGGCTACCGTACCAAGCGCCACGCCCGCCGCGAGCACAATGGAAAGCGAGAGCAGAATCGGGCTCACGCTGACCCGATAAGCGAATCCCGAGAGCCATTCGTTCATCACAATGGAGGCGATAGCCACGGCCAGCACACCGCCAATCGCGGTCAGCAGCACCGTGCGACGAGCCAGCAGCAGCACCACTTGCCACGCGGAAGCGCCAAACACTTTCCGGATCGCGATTTCGCGCGAGCGCCTCTCGGTCACGAAAGCGGTGAGGCCATAGAGCCCCAGACACGAAATGAAGATACACAAGGCGGCGAATATTGCGATCAACGACAGCATGCGTCGATCGGTGGCATACACCTGCTTCAACGACTCATCGAGCAGCTCGTATTCGAATGGATTGCCCGGATCGAAACGCCGCATCACCTGCTCGATATGCTCGAGCGTCTCGGGAAAACGCTCCGCCGACGCGCGCACCATCAGCCGGCGTTGAACGAACGGACGACGGGCCTCCGCAATCCTCTGCGGGTCGTCACTCAACGCCACGAGGGCGAGCGGCCCGATCGGCTGCCGAAGCGACTGGAAGTGGAAATCCCGCACGACGCCGACCACCCGTCCTCCGCCTATCCGGCGCCCGATCGGGTCCGACCATCCCATGTGGCGGACCAGGGTTTCGTTGACGAGATAGTGCTCTCCTGAGCGCGTCCGGGCGTCGGCGGGAAGATCCTGTCCGGCGACGATCCCGACGTTCATCGCGGTCGTGAACCCGGAGTCGATTTCCATCACCGCGATTTCCGCCGGCTGCATCTCGCCCCTGGCATTCTCGGCCGGCATGACGCCACCTCCCTCGTGGAGCCCTGGCGGCGACTGGGTCTGCGTGACAGCGAGCACCTTCGGATCCTGCCTCAGCTCCGCAGCCAGTGCAGGCACCCGGAGCCAGTTATCGGTGCCCCGAATCGTGATCATCACCCAGTTCTCATGATCGAACCCCAGCGGCCGGTTCGCGACGTACCGCATCTGGGATGCCATCACGAGCGTGGCAGCGACGACACCCACTGCGATCATGAGTTGCAGCAGCACCAGCGTCTCGCGCAGGCGTGCGCCGCTTGCAGCGCCTCCGCCACGCGAAGCAAAGGCAGCTACTGGCATCCACGACGACATGTAAATTGCGGGATAGAGTCCAGCGGCAAGCCCGACGACGACCGCGCCACCGAGGATCCAGAGAATCAGCGCCGGGTCGGCTGAAAGGTCCAGCTGGACGCCGGGCCCCAGCATCTCACCGATCGGCGTAAGCGTGATCGCAAACTCCGCGAGCGCCGCGCCCAGCACCGCAGACGCCAACGCAAACAGCACTGCATCGCCAAGCACCTCCACGAAAATCCGGCTCCTCGAGGCGCCGAGAATCTTGCGGATGGCCGTGGAGCGCGCACGGCGCAGTGCGCGTGCCGTTCCCAGATTCGTGTAGTTGATGCAAGCGACAAGCAGAATGAACACCGCCACAGCGAGGCAGCCGTACAGATACACGGGATTTCCGGTGGGCCGATCGCCATCCAGCCTCTCGCCGTAGTGGATGCTCGCGAGCGGCTGCAGCCACGTGCGAATGCGGATCTGCCGCGGGTCGTCAGCCATGTACCGCTTCATGAAATCTTCGTCGATGCGCTTCCACTCCGCCGGATCGAAATCAGGCGGCACGAGGAAGAACTGCATGGCGGGATAGCCCGTGCGCAGCTGCTGGCGAAGGCCGGCGGTCTCGCTCGCGTCCGTCAGCAGCGGAATGCGGTGAGAGAAGAGCGCGTCATAACGGAGATGCGAGTTCTGCGGAAGATCGGCGAAGACCAGCGTCACCTTCCACGCTCCGCCGGCGTCGGTTTTGAGGATCTTGCCGAGCGGGTTCTCGTCGCCGAAATAGGTCTTCGCGAGTGTCTCGCTGATCGCGACGGAGGATTCTGCAATCAGCGCAGTCTTCGGATCCCCCGCAAGAATCTTGTGCGTGAACACCTCGAACACGGGATCGTCCGCGAACCAGGTGTTCCGCCAGTTGTACACGCGGTCGCCGTAATGGAGGCGAAGCCCGTCCTGCAGGCTCGCGTCGGTGAATCGCACATAGGTCTTCAGCTCGGGATGATCGTGCGCGAGAAGCGGAGCCATCGCGCGCGGGATCCAGGGCACCTTTCGCGATCCACCACCCATCGTGTACTCCCCGACCACGCGGTAGATCCGCTCGTGCTGCGTGTGATGACGGTCGTAGGTCAGCTCGCTCCGGAGGAACAGAACGAGCATCAGGCAACAGGCGAAGCCAAGCGCCAGTCCCACCAGGTTGATGAGTGCGTACCGTCGTTCGCGGGCCGCGTTACGCCAGACGGCCTGTAGAAAGTCCTTCATGCGGCTGAAGCACAGACAAATGTCGTGCCATCTCGCGCACGCCGGAGTTCATGAGTCGCGTCAGGGACTTGCGCGGCCGCTGCACGGCCCGGCCAACAGGCGGGATCGATGGGCTGTTTAATCCTGAGACACAACATGTTTCACTCTGAGACATCCAGCAGGGGGAGCCGCCCGTGTCCACGGAACCGCAGGATGCCCGAGTCCTGGTCGTCGATGACGACCTTGCGATCCTCGAAGCCGCGAGATTGGTGCTGAAACGCCGCTTCCAGCGGGTCGACACACTCGACCGCCCGGCCGATCTCGAACACCGCCTCGTGCAGCAGGATTACGACGTGATCCTGCTCGACATGAACTTCACGCCGGGCGCGACCTCGGGAGAGGAAGGCCTGCATTGGCTCGGCGTCGTCCGCCGACTCGCGCCCGATGCCAAGGCGATCCTGATGACCGCCTACGGCGGCGTCGACGTCGCGGTGAACGCCATGCGCCAGGGCGCGAGCGACTTCGTCGTGAAGCCGTGGGATCACGCGCGCCTGGTGGCGACGGTCACGGCCGCTGCACGCCTCGCGCAGTCCGATCGCGAAGTCCGGCGGCTGCGCAGCCGCCAGCAGGTGCTCGAAGCGGACGCGAGCTCCGATCGGTACGAGATCGTCGGCAGGTCACCCGCACTTCAGCAGCTGCTTGCGCAGATCGGCAAGGTGGCCGCGACGGATGCGAATGTGCTGATCCTCGGCGAGAACGGCACCGGCAAGGAGCTCGTCGCCCGCGCGATCCATCGCCAGTCGCTCCGTCGCGATCTCGGCTTCGTCGGCGTGGATCTCGGCGCGCTTTCCGAAACGCTCTTCGAGTCGGAGCTGTTCGGCCACCGCAAGGGCGCTTTCACCGATGCGCGCGAGGACCGCGCCGGCCGCTTCGAAGTCGCCTCCGGCGGCACGCTTTTCCTCGACGAGATCGGGAACCTGAGCCTGCAGATGCAGGCGAAGCTGCTCGGGGCGCTCGCGTCGCGCTCGGTGACGCGCGTGGGTTCTGACCGGCCGGTGCCCGTGGACGTGCGCGTCCTCTGCGCGACGAATCTCAGCGCCGATGAAATGCGCGATCCGGCGCGCTTCCGGCAGGACCTGCTATATCGGATCAATACGATCGAGCTACACCTGCCGCCCCTGCGCGAGCGAAAGGAGGACATTCCCGTGCTCGCGGAGCACTTCGCGAGCCACTTTGCGCGCAAGTACGGCAAACCGCGCCCGCGCATCGACGCGTCCGCGCTCGAACGACTCTGTGCCTACCCATGGCCCGGCAACGTGCGCGAGCTGCGGCACGTTATCGAGCGCGTAGTGATCCTCAGCGAGCGTCCCGTGCTCCAGCTCGACGGCGTCATGCCTCCGGCTCCTCCGCTGCGGCCACCCGTGCTCGACGCGAATTTCCCGCTCAATCTGGAACAGTTGGAGAAGCTCGCGATCGAGCGCGCTTTGTCCGTGCACGCAGGGAACCTCAGTCGTGCGGCACAGGCGCTGGGCCTCGCCAGGGCGACTCTCTACCGGAAGATGGCGCACCATGGTCTTGAGTAACACGTTCCGGCTGAACGTCATCGCTCGCGTAGGCGTGATGTCTGCGCTTCTTTTCGTGCTGCTCTGGAGTCTTCAGCACACCGGGTGGGACGCGATGCCGATCGTCTGCGCGGCGCTGGTCATCGCGATGGTCGTGGAGCTTTTCCGGTACGTTGAGCGCGGCACGCGCGATCTCACCTCGCTCATACAGGCCGTCGCGAGCAACGACTTCACGAGCGCGCTTCCGCAGCTGAAGCGTGGATCGCCTTTCACCGAATACGAGCAGGCGGCCCGCACGCTGATCGAAACCTACCAGCGGCTGGATCTCCTGCGCGCCGCTAGCGACGAGTTGCTGGCCGCCGTGGTCGGGCATATCGGAGTGGCGGTGCTGTGCTTCAACCAGAGGGGGCGCATCGCGTTCGCGAACGCGGAAGCCCGGAAGATACTGGGATCGCCTTCGGGCATGAGCATCGCGTCGCTGAAAGCCACTCACCCGGATCTTCCGGCGAAGTTGCTTGCACTCAGCGACAACGAGCGAGCGCAGCTTTCGCTGTCGCTGCGTGGCGAACCTGCTCATCTGCTGCTTCATGCCCGGCGATTCGTGCTGCTGGGAGAGCAGTTCTCGGTCGTCGCGTGCCATAGCATCGCGGAGGAAATGGAATCCCGGGATGTCGAAGCGTGGCAGTCGCTCACGCGCGTTCTCACCCACGAGATGATGAACTCCCTGACGCCCATCATCTCCTTGTGCGGGCTCGTGCGCGAAACGCTTCGGGACCAGGGATCGCACGGCGAGGCTGCGGCCGACAACGACATGGCCCGCAGCATCGACGCTATCCACGAGCGCAGCAGTGGCCTGCTCCATTTCGTCGAGAGCTACAGGCAGTTTTCCAATCCCCCTGAGCCCGTGCCTTCGGCTGTTTCGGCGGCAGACCTGCTGGAGCGAGTGGCTCATCTGCAAGGGCCGGAGCTTGCCGGGAGCGGCATAGCGCTGGAAGTCGATACCGAACGACCGGGCCCGATGCTCTACGTGGATGCGCATCAGATCGAGCAGGTGCTGATCAACCTGATCCGCAATGCGCAGCAGGCGCTGGTGGGGCGCGAGTCGCCGCGGATCCGGCTTTCCAGCAGGCGGGACGCCGAGGGATGCACGGTGTTACAGGTGACTGACAACGGGCCAGGCATCGAGCCTGCGCTCATGGCAAATCTCTTCGTGCCGTTCTTCACGACGCGGGCCGGAGGAACCGGCATCGGGTTGAGCCTCTCGCGCCAGCTCACGCAGCTGAACCGCGGGAGGATCTCGGTGCGCGGCACGCCGGGCGACTGCACGTTTACGCTGCGCTTCGAGGCGCAGTCGCCGGGCTCGTAACGGCCGTCGGGGGGGCAAAAGCGCTTTGTCGCGCGGCGCCGTCTGCGGCGGATAGCGACGGATCACCTTCCCGTCGCGAAGTAGTCATCGGTGTATCCCCTGCGATCGAGCCTTCACTGTGCCAGCGCCTTGAGCAGCACATCCCAATGCTCGAGCGCCCCGTCGATTGCCGCAACCGGCACTCTTTCGTTCAGCCCATGCGAGAAATCGTCCGATGCTTTGACGAAGAGCCCGGACACTCCGTAGCTCGGAACGCCCAGCGCGCGGAAGTGCATGCTGTCCGTGGCCCCCGCAGACATGCTGGGCACGATCGGCACTTTCGGATGCGTCGCATGGACGGCCTTCGTCACCGCGGCAATCACGTCCGGCCGAAGCTCGGAAGCATTGCTTTCGATCGCCCCGGAGTCCACGAGCATGATCCGGACACGGTCGTTCGCGATCAGATCCGCGAGCGTCTTCTGCACGCTGGCGATCGAAGTGCCGGGGAAAATGCGGCAGTTGATATTCGCCGTCGCGCGCTGGGGAAGCGCATTCGGCGCGTGCCCTCCTTCGATCTGCGTGGCGACACAGGTGGTGCGCACCAGGCCGATGTATTCGCGGTCGGCGGACAGGGCAGCGATCGCGCCGGCATCCGCGGGATCGGCTGCGAAGCGCTTCATGGCATCGGCCAGAGGACCGGCCTCCCTCGCCGCGGTCGCCTTGAAGAAGGCCCGCGTGATCTCGTTCTGCATCGGCGGAAACTCGTAGTTCCCGATTCGATCCAGCGCCCGCGCGATATCGTTGATCGCGTTGATCTTGCCGGGGCGGCTCGAGTGCCCGCCCTCATCCGTCACGGTGAGCGTGAAATCTGCGTAAACCTTCTCGGCCCCCTGCAACCCGTAGACGAGCGGCTTGCCATCCTCACCGAGGTACCCACCGCCCCCGTCGGAATTCAGCACGAGCTCCGCGTTCTTGATCTTCTGCGCGAGAAGCTGCGTGCTGACCATCTCCGTTTCTTCGTCGCCCGTGAGTGCGAGGAGGATGTCGCGCTTCGGTTTCCAACCCGCGCGCTTCAGGTGCGCCAGCACGGTAGTCACCATGGAGATGTCGAACTTGTTGTCGATGGCTCCGCGACCGAACACGTAGCCGCCTTCGACCACGGCCGTGAAAGGATCGCGCTCCCAGTCCTGTCGATGCGCTTCCACGACATCCATGTGGCCGTTCACCACGATGGGCTTTTTCGAAGGATCCGTGCCGCGATAGCGGGCGATCATGATCGCAGTCGCGCCGACGGGTTCGATGACGATGTCTTCGGCAGAAAAGCCCGCCGACACCAGAACGCTTTTCAGATACTCCGCGTAGGCGGGGACCTGATCACCGCCCTTCACCGTGCGGAACGCGATGGATTTGCGCAGAAGGTCCAGTGCCTGATCATGGAGCTCCGGGCTGACGCGGGGCCCGGCGGCATCCGCCGGCGGAGGAACAACCATGGCGCAGAGGCCGAGAAGCACGGCGGCCGAGACCGCTGCGATCATCATCCTGGGCACATTTCACCTTGTCGGCGGGTGGCGTGAACGGAGCTTACGACTTGCACCAGGCGGAAGTAACCCCTGCCTGGGGTGGAACCCGCTCCCGCTGGCGGTCACCTGTGGGAAGAAGTTTGCGAGCATCGCGCGCAACCATTCAGATAGTCGCACCGTGGCCCGTTGCCCAGGAGAATTCATGACGCGCCCGCTCGCCCTCGTCCGCGCGACACTCGCCCTCCTCCTCGCCCTGCCCCTTGCTCTGCCGGCCCATGCCGATGCGGAGCTGGACGCCCTGGCCCGCGACGTCGAACGGACCGAAAGCGTGCGCGCAGTGAAAACGCTCCAGAGCACCTATGCGCAATACGCGCAATTCGGCCTGTGGAACGAGGTCGGCGCGCTGTTCACGAAGGACGGCAGCTTCGTGTTCGACGGGATGGTGAAGCCCGCGCAGACGGCGAACGGCCCCGCTGCAATCGCCGCGTTCCTGCGGACCCGCTACGGCGGAGGGCGTGAGGGAACCGCTGCGGACGGCCTTTCGACCCTGCTCATCGACTCGCCGGTCGTCAACCTTTCCGCCGATGGCAACACCGCGAAAGCCCGGTGGCAATCGCTGATCTTCCACGGACACGGCGGACAGGCGCGTATCGAGGGCGGCGTTTTCGTGAACGACTATGTGCGCGAGAGAGGTGTCTGGAAGATCGCAACGGTGCGCTATTTCCCGCAGTTCGACGGCCCCTATGAGGAAGGCTGGGTGAACTGGGGCGGTGGCGACCTGCCTGTCGTTCCCAAGCACTTCAGCGCGGACACGGCCGGCGTCCCTGTTCCGCCGGCAAGCGGTGCGGCCCCGAAGACCAACGCCTCGCTCGCTGCCCTTCAGGCGCGCGTGGATGCGCTCAACGAAGAGGACCGCATCCGCAATCTGCAGGCGGCCTACGGGTTCTATGCGGACCGGAAGATGTGGGACGACGTCGTCGACCTCTTCGCCGAGAACAGCGTCGTGGAGATCGGCGGTCAGGGCATCTGGCGCGGACCCGCCGGCGTTCGGCGCTGGCTCGGGAGCATTGGCCCCGCTGGCCTCGCGCACGGACAGCTCAACGATCGCGTGCAGAACGACGTCACCGTGACGATCTCGCCTGGGGGCAACGAAGCCTTCGCGCGTGGCATCGAGCTAGGCATGCTCGGCGAAGCCGATCAGGAGAAGGGCTGGTGGGAAGTCGCCGTGTTCCGCAATCGATTCGTGAAGGAAGACGGCGTCTGGAAGATCCGCGAGATGAGGATCTTCCCGCTCATGAAGACGGACATCTTCCTCGGCTGGGGCAAGAGCCGCATCGTGGATCCGGTGCCGACCGGCGCGAATGCGCCTGACGCCCCGCTGCCGAAGCGGGATTCAGCTGCGCCGGGCCTGGCGATGCCGGCGTTCCTGGGTGCGCATCCTGTCACCGGAAGGAGCGTCAGGGCGGCTGGCAGCGGGAAGCTGGTGGCGAGCGACGTTCTCACCGGGCCGATCGCGCGCGGCAAACCTTCGCCCGTCTCGCTGGCCGAAGCTCGCCGCCGCCTCGCGCGCTCGGCAGCATGGGATGGCGCGGCGAACGTTTCAGCAGCGTACGGCTTCTACGTCGACGATTCGGACGCCGCCGGCTGGGCCGGCGTGATGGCGAAGAACGGCTTCAAGGAAACTCCGTTCCAGGGGTATCACATCGGCCGCGATCGGCTCATCGCGGCACGCGTGCGCGGCAAGCCTCCGGAGAAGCAGGCGGGCGTTTCGTATCACTGGCTCATGCAGCCGGTGATCCTGGTCTCGGACGACGGGCGCTCTTCGACGGGCCGCTTCCGGCTCTTCCAGCCGCGTACCGGCAAGACGGTCGGCAAGGCCGGGGATTTCTTCGCGGCGCAGTTCTGGGGCGGGATGTATCACAATCGCCAGGTGCTGGAAGACGGCGCGTGGCGGATCTGGGAGCTCACGCTCGAAGAGCCGTACATCACGCCGGTCTCGTGGAAGGATGGCGTGTGGGCGAAGGCGAAGGATCCCGGGCCCGGGGAGCCACATCGCATCCGCGGCGGCGGCAATGCGAACGTCGACATTCCGCTCACCGCGCTCGGCAGGCGCGAAGTGCATTTCCCGGGCGGAACGGGCGAGCCGAAGCAATGGCCCTCCATCCTGCCGATGTGGTTCGCCTACACGAATCCGGTGAGCGGGCGGGTGCCGGAGTTTCATCATCCGGATTGCGTGCCGTGCGTGGTGCGGCCTGAATTGCGGCTCGATCGGAACGGGTATCAGGAGCCGCCGGATGCGCCGGCGGCGAATCGGTCGCCATGATATACAGGGAGCTGGTATGCGTTCGCGACGTCGTGGTTTTCGAGCTTATCGTCAGACCTGCGTCGTGGTTGCGATGACGATTTGCGCGCTTGCCGGCACCTTTGCCGGCGCACAGGGCGAAACGCCCTCCCTCATCGAAGCTGCTCGACGCGGCGATCTCCTCACAGTCAAGGCGCTGCTGAAAGCCGGCGCCGACGTGAACGCCGGAAGAGCGACCGGCTACACGCCGTTGTTCATGGCGGCTCAGAGCGGCCATCTGGACATCGTTCGCGCTCTGCTGGCCGCCAAAGCGGACCCCGACACGGCGACTGCGGTTGGCAACAGAACTCCGCTGACCCGGGCACTGGCAAGCGGCTACGTCGATATCGCCCTGGAGCTGCTGAACGGTGGCGCGGATCCGCACGCAAGGAGCATGGGCGGCGTCACACCTCTCATGCTCGCCGCGGCGGCGTCAGGAAGCTTGCCGGTTGTGAAGTCGTTGATCGCTGCGGGAGTGGATGTGGACGCAGGTACGCCACCTCGCTTTGCGCTCAGCAACTGCTACCCGCCTCCCCAGCCCGGCGCTCCACCGGAGGTGCCGGCCATCGAGCCGGCTTACTGGTCCGGCACCTGCTACTACTCGGCCGTCGGCACCGCGTTGGGACGCGCTTCCGCCTCCGGCAACGCCGAGATTGTGCAGGCACTGCTTGATGCGCACGCCTCTGTCGACGCGAGACAAGTGAACGAGAACACCCCTCTCACCATTGCCTCGGCGAGAGGTCATGTCGATGTCGTGCGCATCCTGCTCGCTGCGAAGGCAGACGTCGGTGCGGTCGACGAAAACGGGTATTCATCGCTGATGCTGGCTTCGGCCAATGGACACGGCGAAGTGGCGCGCGTGCTGCTTGCAGCAAAGGCTGATGTAAACGCGAGGGCTCGCGATGGCAGCACTGCCCTGATGCTCGCGATGTACAGGGGTCGAGCGGAGACAGCTCAACGCCAGCAAAGAGCAGTCGTCGCGCTATTGGCAGCGCCGGGCGATTCACCTCAGCGCACGATCTCCACACGACGCATCGACGTTGTGCGCACTCTCCTTTCCGCGGGAGCTGACGCGGGCGCCAGGGATAGCACCGGTCGGACTGCGTTGATGCTCGCTGAGCAGAATGGCCATGCGGAAGTCGCAGATCTGGTGCGAAGCGCGACCGCCGCCGTTCCAGCGCGAAAAACCGTTCCGCCACGAAAATAAGCGGCTCACGCGAGCTGTACCAGCCGAAGGTACCAGCGCGCTCTCCCAGAGCGATCTAGAATCAGTCGAATCGACTCGAGCTGTTCCCGAAGGAGGCCGCCGTTGAAACCGCACGTCACGATTCTCATGGTCACGTCCATCGACGGGCGCCTGCATCCCAGCCGCTTCACGAGCAGCCCCGATGGCGGACGGCGTGAGTGGTCGACGCAGTACGAGAAGGTGCACGCAGAGCTTGGCGGCGATGCATGGCTGGTCGGGCGCGTCACGATGGCGGAGATGAGCAAGGCTGCTGCGCATCCGCCCTCGGAACACGCACCGGTGCGGCGCCCGATCCACGTCGCCAAGGGAAACGCGGCGACCTTCGCGGTGGCGCTCGACACGTCGGGCAAGGTTCATTTCGCGCGGAGTGATGTCGGCGGAGATCACGTCATCGTTCTTCTGGGCAGGGATGTTCCGGACAGCCATCTCGCCGAGCTCGCCGGCGACGGCGTGTCGTACATCGTCGCGGAGGATACGAAGATCGACCTCGCGGCCGCGCTCGATACACTCGCCCGGGAATTTGGCATCAAGCACGTCATTCTCGAAGGCGGAGCCGTGACGAACGGCTCTTTCCTCGCCGCGGGTCTGGTGGACGATATGCGGATTCTCGTGGCGCCCGCGCTCGACGCCGGGGAGAACGTCGAGGGTATCGTTTCATACGGCGATGGGCTCGCCGGCAAAGTGCAATTGCAGCTCAAGTCGGCGAGGACGCTCGATCACGGCGTCGTCGATCTGAGCTATTCGGTGTTGCCTGGCTGAGTTTCGAGCGGGAGCGCCAAGTTGGGGGAGAACCGCGCAGGTCCGATCGACAGCGAGCGCGCAAGCCCGATCGACGGCGAGAGCGGCGCGCTCGGCTTGCCTGAACGCGCAACGCCCCGCGTCCCCGTGCTCGGCCTCATCTTCCCGCCGCACGGGCGCGGGATCCCCGAGGAAGGGATCGCGATGTACGGCGAGCAGCTGCGCTTCGTCGTCACGGGGCTCGGCGTGGAGCGCATGACGCCCGCGGGCTTCGATTCGGTTCTCGCGCAAATCCCGGCAGCGGCCGAGCAGCTTGCGGCGGCTGGCGCGGACGCCATCGAGCTGACGGGCACGTCCCTCACCTTCTACAAGGGCGAGGCGTTCAACCGGCAGCTCTGCGAGACGGTGAAGAAAGCCTCCGGCCTGCCGGCCACGACGATGAGCAACGGCGTCGTTGACGCGCTGAAAGCTGTTGGCGCGCGGCGCGTAGCGGTTGCTACTGCCTACAACGATGAAGTGAACACGCGACTCAGGGCCTTCCTTCTTGAGCACGAAATGGAACCGGTAGTTGTCACGGGGCTAGGGCTCGAAGCGATGGGTGATGTCGATCGCGTTACGCAGAACGATCTCATCGAGCTCGGCGCGCGGGTGCACGGCTCCGCGCCGTCAGCAGATTCGCTCCTGGTGTCCTGCGGCGGGTTTCGCACACTCGAGATCATCGCGCCCCTGGAAGCACGCACCGGTGTTCCTGTGATCTCAAGCATGCCTCATGGACTGTGGGCCGGCGCGCGGCTCGCGGGATTGCATGGTGCGGCGCCCGGTTACGGGTCGCTGCTCTCGAAGCGCGAGATCGGAAGCGAGTAGCGGCGGCCGCTCGCGTACACCACATGTGATGCACGACAGGTGCATCAAGCCTGCGGTCCAACGCAGATGCTCGCACCAGCAGAAAAACGCAGGCGAGCCAAAAATTCCTCGTAATTCATGCATCTAGACGGACGATCAGCGGTGCGATAGCTTTCCCGACGCGCGCCGAACTTCCTCCTGACCCCACTCCGACGGAACGGCAAACCCATGCACGCCATCATTCGTGAGAAGTACGAGGTACAGGTGTTGATGACCGAATCGATCCAGATCCACCTCACGTACCTGTGCAAGGGGCTGGAGGCCGTGCAGGCCGCGCTGCCTGTGCTGCATGAAGAGATCAGGCAGACGAATCTCAGAATCGATCAGACCAATCACCGCGTCGACGAGATCAACGCGAGGCTCGATTCAAAGATCGACCATCACGGCACCACCCTGAACACCAAAATCGATCAAACCGCCGTCACGCTGAGCGCCAAGATCGATCAGACGGCGGCGACCCTGAACGACAAGATCGATCAGACCGCCGCCACCCTGAATGCCAAGATCGATCAGACGGCGGCGACCCTGAACGACAAGATCGATCAGACGGGTGCGGCGCTGGACGCGAAGATCGACAAGGCGTGCGAAAGGCTCGAAAAAGCGGATGCCGCGCTGGGCGAACGTATCGGCAAGCTCGAAGGGCGTATCGACAGGCTCGATGAGAAGGTGTCGACGCTGACCGGCGTTGTAGCGGATATCCGCGGATACCAGAAGGCACTTCTCTGGGGGTTCGGCATCTTCGCCACGATCATCGCTGCTACGCCGGTCAGCCAGTTCTGCGTCTGGCTCTGGAACGCGATCTTCGGCGCCTAAGGTGCCGAAGCCGCGTTCCCGCCGCCACCTCCCCCGCCGCCAGGCAGCGGTTTTGGCGTCACCGCTTCGAGGATCGCCACGGTCGCCGCGCGGTTCGAGGTCTCGAAGCGGACGCCGTTCGCGTCGTCCGCCGGCGTGCCTCCGGGGCTGATCGGCACGGGCTCGCGCGCGTAGTCGAGCGCCGTCTTCCCGGCGGCATCTCGCACGCTCGGGTCCGCGCCGCGATCGAGCAGATGCCGCACCACCTTGTCCCACCCGAACTCGGCCGCAGCGAAAAGCGCCGTCTTGCCCTCGTTTTCCCGGTTGTAGACGTAAGCCGTGAGTCGGGAGGTGCGGTTGCGATTGTCGGTGACGCGCGCATTGATGTTCGCTCCGCCATCCAGCAACAGGTCGATCACCTTGATCGCGTGCAGCTGAATATCCCCCGGCGGCGGAACCGTCCCGCCCACCGGATCGATGGCGCTCCGATACGAGCCCGTCATCCCCGCGGCAGCCATGAGCGGCGTGATCCGGAACACGTTGGGCAGATCGACCTCGGCGCCATGCGCCAGCAGGGCTTTCACCGCTTCAGGGTCGTACCCCAACGCAGCCACCATCAATGGTGCCGTTCCGCCACGAAGCATGTAGTCGGAGAAGCGGCCACGCCCCGCGCCATTCGGCCGCATTCGGGTGAGCTCGTGATTCGGATCCACCCCCATCTTCAAGAGCCGATTGACGACATCCATCGCAGTGGCCTTGTTCGGAGGTTGCGGCTCTTCCGGACCGAAGAAAAAACCCCCGCCGCCTTTGAAGGAATTCATGTCCACTGCGACATACAGCGGCGTGCGCCCACTCATGTCCCACACATGCGGGTTGGCACCGCGATCCAGCAGAAACATCGCGACGTCGTAGCTGCGATTGTTGATGGCATTGATGAGCGGCGTGATGCCATCGGGATTAGGCTGATTGACGTCTGCACCGGCGTTGACGATGGCCACAGCGCATCGCGTGCAGCCCGAGCGAGCCGCGTACAGCAGCGCAGTGAGCCCGCCCGTGTGTCGAAACTGCGCGCGCGGTTCAGATGTCATCTGCCGCTGCCAATCCTCGTACTTCGCGCGCAGATGAACGTTCGCGCCGTGCGCGATGAGCACTTCGACCACCTCGGGATGATTCCCCGCCGCCGCCCACATCAGCGCCGTCTGGCCACGGAACGTCTCCACCGCGTTCACAGCCGCACCCCGCTCGATGAGCAGCTCGGCAACCTTCGGCGCACCCACGAAAGCGCTCAGCATCAGCGCCGTCTGGCCGTCCTGGTTCGGCGAGTTGGGATCAGCGCCCGCGTCGAGCAGCAGGAGGGCGAGCTCGACGTCGCCGAGCTTTGCGGCCTCGGCAAGCGGAGTCGCACCCCAGCTGTTGGTGACATTGGCCTTTGCACCTGCTTTCAGCAGCGCGCGAACCAGCTCGTGGTCGACCTTGTACGTCGCCCACATGAGCGGCGTGGAGCCATCGGGCTCCGCGGCATTCACGTCGAGATCGGGCGATGTGATCGCGGCGAGCACCGCTTCGCGCTGGCCGGCGCGGATGAGGTCCACGAGCGTCTGCGGCGCACTCGCGGCGATGGAAGATGCCGCCGCTGCGAGCGAGAGCAACGCAGCGGCAAGGTCCCTGGCGCGGACGGTCAACTTCGACAAGGTTGCCTCCGGTAGCAGACGTCGCGACCGGCGAGGTCCCTCCTCCGATCGTCCCCCTAACGTCTTTAGTTATCGGAGGGGATTCTGCAGATCGGGAGGGGTGTCGAAGTGATTAAAGCGGCGGTGGTTCTTGTCCGCGGCGGTAGAGAGGATTGGATAGCCAGTGTGCGGAAGGGATGGCCTTCAATCGCAGGTGGCTCAGAAAGGGAAAAGAAGCCCTCAGTCGACGGACGGCTCGCAGAGAAGGCACGGAACTCCGAGTCCGGCGACTGAGGGCTTCTTGAGCTTATTTAGTCCCGCTCGCAGCCTGCGACAACAGTGGCTCAAGCAGCGCAATGGTCGCCGCACGGTTCGCGGTCGGCCCACCGCCTGCGCCCCCCGACGCCTGCCCCGGCCCGGTGGTAGGCGGCGAACGCGCATAGTCGAGCGCCGTCTTGCCAGCCGCATCGCGCACTCTGGGATCGGCGCCGCGGTCGATGAGGTGCTTCACGACCTTGTCCCACCCCTGCTCGGCCGCCGAGAAAATCGCGGTCTTGCCTTCGTTATCGCGCCCCTGCACATAGGCAACGAGCTTGGCCGTGCGGGTCCGGCTGTCCGTGACACGCGCATTGATGTCCGCGCCAGCATCGAGCAGCAGATCGATCGTCTTGATCACGCGCAGCTGCGGATCCTCCTGAGATCCGCCGCGAGCGCCAGCCCCGCCGCCACCGATGGCGCTGCCAATCCCGCCGCGCCCCGAGCCGCTCATACCCGCAGCGGCCATCAGCGGAGTGATGCGGAAGACGTTGGGCAGATCCACCTCAGCGCCATGCGCCAGCAGCGCCTTGATGGATTCGTGGTCATGCGCGAGCGCCGCGATCATCAGCGGGCCGGTGCCACCGCGCATCATGTAGTCGCCGAAGCGGCCGCGCCCTTGCCCATTGGGCCGCATGCGCGTGAGCTCATGGTTGGGATCGACCCCCATCGAGAGCAGCCGGTGCACCAGATCCAGCGCCTTCGCCGTGCTCGGCGGACGCCGCGGCCCCGGGCCATCACCGAAACCCTGGAAATTCCCGCTCCCCGCGCCGCTCGCACGGAACGAGTTCATGTCCACCGCGACGTAGAGCGGCGTACGCCCGTTCATGTCCCACACGTGCGGATTCGCGCCCTGGTCCAGCAGGAAATTCGCGATATCGAAGCTGCGGTTGTCCAGCGCGTTGATCAGCGGCGTGATGCCGTCGGGATTCGGCTGATTGACGTCCGCACCCGCCTTCACGATGGACACAGCGCACTGATAGCAATTGGAGCGAGTCGCGTAGAGCAGCGCCGTGAGACCGCCGGTCTGCCGGAACTGCGCGCGCGGCTCGGACGTCATCTGACGCTCCCAGTCGTCATGCCTGGCGCGCAGATTGACGTTGGCACCCTTGGAGATCAGGAGATCGACGATCTCCGGGTAGCCACCCGCTGCCGCCCACATGAGCGCGGTCTGGCCGCGGAAATTCTCCACGGCATTCACATTCGCACCCTTGGCGACCAGCATCTTCGCAATCTCGAGCGAGCCGATGTTCGAGGCCAGCATCAGGGCGGTCTGCCCATCCTGATTGGGCGAATTGGGGTCGGCACCCGCGTCGAGAATCAGGCGAGTGAGCTCGACATCGCCGAGCTTCACCGCCTCGGTGAGGGGAGTCGCGCCAAAGTTGTTGGTGACGTTCGCCTTCGCGCCGGCTTTCAGCAGCGCGCGCACCAGCTCGTGATCGACCTTGTACACCGCCCACAGCAGCGCCGTGGAGCCGTCCGCCTCCGGCACATTCACATCGAGATCGGGCGACGTGATCGCCGCCAGCACGGCCTCGCGATGCCCGGCGCGGATGAGGTCGGAGAGCGTTTCCTGGTTCGGGGATGCCGCGGCAAAAGTCGTTACGCCGAGCGACAGCAAGCCCACTGCCGCGAGCGTCCGGGCACGAATGGTCCACTTAAACAATGTTGCCCCCGAAGTTGGTGTAGTGGGCCCAGTTGCTCTTGGCGACGTCGTAGAGGAAACGGTACGGATCCTGGAACGTGCGGCCGATGTCGTTCAGGGCGCCGGATTCGAGCATGTCCTGCGCGCTGTTGCCCTGGGTGGTGAGCTTCGTCAGCCGGTCGAAGAGCTTCAGCATCATGTCGCGCTCGGCCTGCAGCTGCGCCTTCGTCATCACGGCGCCATAGGCAGGCACGATCTTCGTGTCGTCCGCCGCGAGCTTCAGCAGGTCATCCATCGCATCCACGCGACCGCCGAGCCAGCCGCCCGAATACCAGTCGAGCACTGGATCGCGCAGCGGCGAAGCGACATCGCCGACCGCCAGCACGTTCGAATCGCGGAAGTAGACGTAGATGTCGCCGCGCGTGTGCGCTTCGAGCAGATAGCCGTACTCGACGCGCTCCGTGCCCGCTTTCATCTCGCCTTTCCCGCGGAACGTCTGTGTGGGCTGCGCTTCTTTCGGAAGCGCCTTCACCCAACGGTCGTCCGCCGGCACGTAGTAGTCGGCCGCTAGCCACTGACGAGTAATCACATGCGAGTGGATCGTGGCGCCGTCCTTCCCGAAGAGCGCGTTTCCGCCCGTCTGGTCGGGGTGATAGTGCGTGTTGAAGAGCGTCCGCACCTTGCCGTCGAGCTTCGCCTTCACGGCTCGCGCCGCGTTTTCAGCTCCGCTATCGACCAGGAGGATGCCGTCCTCGGCACCCAGCGCGACGACGTTACCCGGCGCACCCGAGACCACGGTCACCCGCTCGGTGAGCTTCTCGATGGTCAACGGCCCCGGGCGCGTACCAGCGGCGGCCGAGCCCGGCGCCTGCCTCGAGGCAACCTGCTGGCAGCCCGCAAGCCCGCCGAGCAACGGCACGGCCGCGAGCCCTGCGACGCCACCCAGCCCTGCCTTCAGGACGCTTCTGCGATCGGTCTTCTTCATTGATTTCTTCAAACTTCGGCGATGAGGCCGGTGCTGTTGCCGAACTTGTCCTGCCGGATCCCGAGCTTGTCGAGGATCGTCAGGTGCAGGTTCGCGAGCGGCGTACGCGCGGGAAGCGTGAGGTTCTTGCCGCCTGCGTGCTTGCCGTTCGCGCCGCCGACCAGCACTTCCGGCAACGGATAGTTGTCGTGCTGATTGCTGTTGCCCATGTTCGAGCCATAGAGGAACAGCGAGTGGTCGAGGATGCTGCCTTCGCCCTCTTTCGTCTCCGAGAGCTTCTTCAGGAAGTCCGCGAACCGCTCCATGTGATAGCGCTGGATGACGGTGAGCCGGCGGATGCGCTCACGATCGTTCGAGTGATGGCTGACGGGGTGGAACGAATCCGGCACGCCGACGTGGTTGTACGTGCGGTTCGTGCCTTCGGCGACCATCACGTACGAAGCGATGCGCGTGAGGTCGGCCTGGTACGCAAGCGCGATCAGGTCGAACATCAGCCGGACCTGCTTGTCGAAATCCTCCAGCTCGCCGACCGGCGCGTTCGGAACGTTGACGCCCTTGAGGTCGCGCGAACCTGCCATCTGCACTCGACGCTCGAGCTCGCGAACCGTGTCGAGATAGTCGGACAGCTTCGCTCTGTCCCCAGGGCCGAGATCGTTGCTCAGCGCCTTCGCACGTTCCGTGACCATGTCCAGGATGCTGGCATTCTTGCGCAGAAGCGCTTCGCGCTCGGCGGCGGTATCGCCCTCACCCATGAGCTGGATGAAGACCTTGCGCGGGTTGTACTCCATCGGCAGCGGCGAGTTCGGGCCGGCATACGACGTCGTCGACGCGTAGTAGCAGCCTGCGCCTCCGCACGCGGCCACCTGAATGGTGGTCTCCGAGCAAACTTCCAGCGAAGGCAGCGCGGTCTTCTGGCCGAGCTTCTGCGCGATGACCTGATCGAGCGTGATGGCCATGCTCGCGCCCTTTGCCGACGTGTCCGGCCGCACGCAGGACAACCACGTGGCCGGATTCAGCGTATGCACCGACCCGCCCGCCGCGGTGTTCTCGAGGTTCTCGAACGTCGTGACGTACTTCTTGAAGGGCTCAAGCGGCTGCACGATGTGGCCGAGTTTGAAGTCCGCGCCCTTGCCGCTCGAAGTCCACGCGTCGACCTCCTTGCCGTACGGCGTGTTGTTCATGATCGCGCCGTGCGGGATGTAGAAGAAGCCAGCACGCGTTTTCGGCGCGGCAGCGGTCTGCGCGAGCGCCGTGGCCGCGGGAACCATCGCGTCGAGGAACGGGAGACCCAGCGCCACACCGCTTCCGCGCAGGAACGTGCGGCGGGACAGATGCTTCTTGGTCAGAAACGTCGCCATTACTTTTTCTCCGTAGTCTCTCGTGGCGTTATCGCTTGCTCGCGTCCGGGACGCCCGATTCGTTCGACGCCACCTTGTTCGGCGGCGTCTCCTTCGTCTTGTGCTCTTCGGGACCCTGGCGTCGGAACGAGTCGCTGTTCACGATTCCCGTGACGATCGCGTTGAACGAGTAGTTGCTGGCCGCGGCGTCGCGCACGATCTGCCGGACCTGCGGCATGTCGAAGTACTCGATCTCGCGGTTGAGCGCGTACATCATCAGGCGCTTCGTGATGGTGGTCGGGAACTGGTCCGGACGGCTCGTCACGTAGCGCCGCAGGTCCGCGGGGCCCTTCAGGACGATGCCGCTCGACAGCTGCGCCGTCGGGTCGATCTTCTCCTTGGCGAGCGTGTCGACGTCGCGCCACCGGCCGGTCACGTCGAAGTTCTCGAGCGCAAGTCCCGGCGGATCGATCAGGCCATGGCAGCCCTGGCACGTCGGATTCGCGCGATGAGCTTCCAGGCGCGCGCGGACGGTCGTGGGCTTCTGGCCTTCGGGAACCGACAGATCCGTCTCGACGTTCGGCGGCGGCGGAGTGGGCGGCGTGCCCATGATCCGGTCCAGCACCCAGGCGCCGCGGAGCACGGGCGACGTGCGGTCGCCATACGAAGTCCGCAGCAGCATGGCGCCCTTGCCCAGCAGGCCCCAGCGATTCTCGTCCTTGAGCTTCACGCGCCGGAACTGCGGGCCGAGCACGCCCGGGATGTCGTATTGCCTGGCAAGCGGCTCGTTGACGAACGTGTAGTCCGCGTTGATCAGGTCCATCACGCTGCGGTTCTCAAGCAGCACGCTCGCGATGAAGAGACGGATCTCCTTCTCGAAGTTCGCGCGCATCGACGCGTTGAAGGCCGGATCCGTGGGCTCGACCTGATCGAGCTCGTCGAGGTTCAGCCAGGACAGCGCGAAGTTCTCGACGAGCGACTGCGCGCGCGGGTCCTTCAGCATGCGCTCGACCTGCGCCTGCATGACCGCCGGATCGGAGAGCCGCTTGCTGGTGGCCAGCTCGATGAGCTTCGCGTCAGGGCCCTGGTTCCAGAGGAAGAAGGACAGGCGCGAGGCGAGCTCCAGATCGTTCAGCTCGCGCGACTGGTCCGGCGTCGGCGCCGTGGCGATGGCGCGATACAGGAAGTCCGGGCTCGACAGCACCGCCGTGATGATCTCCGTGACACCGGAGTCGAATCCGCCGGGTTCCGAGCGACCGACGTCGTAGAACTTCATCAGCAGCTTCACGTCCGCATCGGTCGCGGGACGGCGGAACGCCTGCGTCGCGAGGTGCCTCGTGATCTTCTCCGCGCAAGGCCGCTCTTCCGCCTCTGTCTTCGGCTCGCAGATGAAGATCTTCGCGCGGCTTTCGTTCGTGGAGATTCCCTTGGGCGAATACGGCCCGGCGACCTGCACGCCGTCGCGGATGATGGGCATGCCCACGCGGCCGAAGCCCGTCGGGTCGTTGCTCGCCGCCCAGGAGCGCTCGATGAACGTGACGATCACCTCGTGCGCGCCCGCCGTGACGAACGCCGGAATACCGGTCAGCTTGGCGACGATGGCTTCGCGCCCCTGGGGCCCGTCGCGGTCGGACAGTGCCAGGTCCTCCGGTCCGCCGAGCTCCCTGCGGGCGACTTCCTTGCCGTCCACGAGGATGACCATCGTGGCCGACGTCTCCATGCCGCGCGGATACAGGCCGGCGTCGACGTTATCGGCGTCCAGGAAGTTGAAGCGATACTCGCCGTCAGCCGGGAAGACGTGGGTGAACTTCATGCCCCCGCGTGTCCCGAGAGGGAAGCCATCCATGTGGTAGTACTGGCTGGGCGAGCCCGGGCCCCTCTGGCCCCCGCCGCCGCCACCGCCCCGATAGAAGACGCTCGCCATTTTCGGCACGGGCTCGCCGACCGCGCGCTGGGCGACGCGGCGGGCCGCCGACAGGTACTGCTCCATGAAGGACGGCGAGATGCCGAGGGCGCCGGCGATATTGTTGAATCCCTCGACTTCGATTTCGGTCGGCAGGATCTGCCTGGGGTCCACGTCCACGCCGACGAGCCCCTTCACGGACGCGGCGTACTCCACGCGATTCAGACGCTGGATGGGAACGTGCCCGGCGTGGCCTTTCCGGGCCGCGGCGTCCACCGAGGTTTCGAGGTATCGGATGACGGTATCGACTTCGGCCTGGGCGGGCTGCTTCTCGCCGGCGGGGGGCATGAGGCGACCGCGGAGCTTGTTGATGGTGGTTTCCCAGACCTCCGGCTCTTCGGCGGGATTGGCCAGGTCCATGGTGTCCAGAGCCAAGCCTCCGGCCCAGTCCGTCGTGTTGTGACACTTGGAGCAGTAGTCGTCCACCATGCCGGCGAGAACCTTGTGGCCCTCGGGAGCGGCGGCTGACTGGGCGTGCGTCACGCCAGGCGAAAGGACGAGCCAGGCCACAGGGACGCAAGCGCCCGCGAGCCTCAGCGCGTGTCTGAACGATAGTCCGCTTTTCCGCATTCCCCCTCCGGAGTCTTTGTACTCATTCTCACATTGTGTGGGGCTCCCATGCGACTGCACGAACGTATAAGTCCATTCTGTTGAAGTCCGCGAAATGGATGACCTGCGGGCAGGTTGCAGCTCGCGGCCGGGCACAGGTGCTTGCACCGGAAATGCCCCGCACAGTGGACGATGGGCGGGCGCGCTGACCGCGTTACGGCAAAGAGACACCCGTCAGCTCGGCGAGCTTCGTCAGGAGTCGATCCTGGAAATCCGTGTCCAGTGCTTCCGGCGCGGGTGTCTGCCGTTTCCGGTGGTGCCAGTAAGCGCCGCTGACTTTCGCGGCGGGATCGTCGCTCACTGCCAGCCACGTCTGGGTGAGGTGGCCCTGCTCCAGGTCGTCAGGTGCATCGGGGCCGCCCATTTTCGTGGGCACCCAGCCCGGATCGACCGCGTTGCTCAGGACATCCGGCCAGCGCCTCGCCACGGCGAAGGCGAGCGCCGTCACGCAGAGTTTGCTTTCGGAGTAAGCCTGGGTCGGATCCCAGCGGCGGCTTTTCCAATCGAGGTCCCGCAAAGCTCCGCCTCCACTGCGATGCATGCCGCTGCTCAGGTAGATGAGGCGGCTCGGGCGCTCGATCAGCGCGGTCAGGATGTACGGCGCGAGCGTGTTGACGGCCAGGGTTTTCGCATGGCCCTCGGGCGTGTCTGCGCGGGTGCGCTCCAGATAGATGCCTGCGTTGTGGATCACCGCATCCATGCGCCCGATCTTGTTCACCTGATCGGCAAGCGCCCGCGTTTCGGCGGCACTGCTCAGATCTCCAATCACGATGCCTGCGGAGGTCGGAGCCAACTCGGCCAATGCCGAGGCACGCTGCAGGGAGCGGGCGTGCAGAACGACCTCGTGACCTTCGGCCATGAGCGTGCGCGCGGCCGCGTTGCCGAGGCCATCGGTGGAACCGGTGATGAAAACTCGACGCATGGGACGCTCCTTGGCTGAGCGCGTTTCCGCTGGCAAGCCGGCTGGAATGCGTAACACGACGGCGCTGGCAGTCACGCACTTCAGAAGGGCTCGCCGCGAAACGCGGCTCGCGTTCTTGCTGAGCTGGCGGGTCATCAAAAGCCTCTTCTGGCGGCAGGCAATATCGCACGCAGCAATTTGTGTTCGCATCCCTCCACGGGCGGAGTGCGCGGCGGTTAACTGCAACGTTCGGTCATGGTTTGGGTCGCGGTTACTGCCGGCTGTCGACACGACCGATACATCAGGCGTGGCGCGTGACAACCGATCTCGTCCATCGCCGTTACTCCCGCGCTCTACGACGAGTGCTGGAGCGATGCGATGTTGAAAGAAATCCGGGGATTCTGCGGTGCTGCCGCCCTTCTTTTCCTTTACGCCTGCGGCGGCGGAGGCGGCGATGGCGATCCCGAACCGCCGGTGCCGGACGCTTTCAAGGAAGTGAATCGGGCCGCCCAGGCCGCATACGATGCTGAGCGCATCCCGATGGGCGTGGCGATCTACGACAGATCGGGCACGAAGGTATTCGAGCGCATGTACGGAGATTTCTCGCCGGATCGGCGAGTAGCTATCGCCTCGGCGTCGAAACTCGTCTCGGGCGTCACGATTTTCCGCCTCATCGACGCGGGCTACCTGTCTCTCGATTCCACGACCGGAGAGCTGCTCGGCTGGCAGGGAGAAAAAGGCACGATCACGTTGCGCCATCTGCTGTCGTTCACATCAGGTCTCAATCCCGAACATGCGTGCACTTATCGCCCTGATATTCCGCTCGCGGAATGCGTCGACGCGATCTCGCAAGGAGACCTGCTGGCGCCGCCCGGCACGCGGTTCGACTACGGCAGCACACACCTGCACGTAGCGGCGGTGATGGCGGAAGTGGCGACGGGAAGAGACTGGAATGAGATCTTCGACCAGCAGATCCGCGTGCCGCTGGGTCTGCCCGCGGAGTTCGCGTACTACTCAAGACCGCGGCAAGCCGAGGGCATGCAGCCGATCAACCCTCTGCTCGCCGGAGGAATGCGCGCGTCCATGAATGAATACGAACGGGTGCTGCATTTCGTATTCGACAAGGGGAGCTGGCAGGGCGCGCAGCTTCTTTCGCCTGCACTCTTTGATCTGCAGAGCGTTGCGCCTTACCCGCAGGCCACTATCGGCACGACGCCGGCATTCGTGAACGTGCGCTACGGGCTCACGGCCTGGCTGGAGTGCGCGACTCCGGACACCGGATGCCCGACCATCTCATCTCCAGGCGCGTTTGGATTCACGCCCTGGATCGATCGGGCGAACGGCTACTACGCGATCATTGGGATGGAGATCGACGATTACCGCGGAGAGCGAGGCGCGGGGACGAGGCTGCAGCAGACGCTGAAGCCTCTCATCGAGCAGGCGATCGCCAGATGACGGCGATGATCGTCCGCAACCGCGGACGAAGCCGACCCGCAGGCGACTTCAGCGGCCGGCACGGGACCGCGCGTTAGCGACCTCAGGTGCGGAGAGATCCGGTGAGCTGGCGGCAGCAGCGGCGCGAGCCTGCGCAGGCAGGACGCGCCGGTGCCACAGTGACGGTGACGTGGGTCGCTATTTGATCGAAGACAGGAACGGGATGAACACCTTCTTCGCGATCTCCCCGTTGTTCAGCTCTTCGTTCATGAAGTGGCCGTTGCCTTCGATCTTGTAGTCCTCCTTGAGCCGGGCGAGCTTAGCGTTGGCGCCGAGCTGGTTCAGCGTGTGAACCGAGCAGTGCACGGTGGGCGTGAACATCGGGAACGACAGCGGCGAAACCACGAACAACACGGGTTTGCCGGCAAACGCAGGCACGGTGCGAACCTTGTCTTTCGGCTGCAGACGGCAGGGCTGGAGCCCTTCGCCTTCAGGCGGCAGCGTTTCCAGCTCGATGCGCTCGCCCGCGGCCAGCGCCGGCTTGAACGTGATGAGCGGCGCCAGGTTCTCGGTGATGCCCATTGCTGGCTCGATTGCGAGAACGCCCTTCACGAGGTTGGGACGCGCTTCCATCGCAAGCCATCCTGAAGGACCGCCAGCAGAGTGCGTGACGATGATGGCGGGACCGATCCTGTCCAGCAGCTCGGCCAGGTTCTCCTTCAGCACGGCGTTGGACACCGTGGGGCCGGGCTCGGAGCTCGCCGTGTGCTGGGCCACTTCCTTCGAATCCGCGGCGCCGCCGCCCGGATATTGCTTTCCGCTCTGGATCGTGAAGGTGTTTGCGATGAACTCGGTGGTCGGCGGCGCGCCGAGCTGCTCGCCATAAAGGCGGGAGTTCGGCGAACGGCCGTGCGCGGGGCGATCGACGAAGTACACGTCGAAACCCGCGGCGAGGAAGTAATCGAGCCAGCCGTCGCGGCCGTCTGGCGTGCCCATCCAGTCAGTGGCCTGACCGCCGCCGCCGTGGACCAGCACGAGCGGATACGGATGCCGCTTGCGCGCGACGAGCTGGAAGCCCACGTGCATCTGCCCTTCGATCGCATGGCCCTTGGCGACAGGACCACCGCCACGCCCGGGAACTTCAACTTCCTTCGTGCGCACGCCGACCCAGAAGAAACCCTGATCGCGGAGACTGATGGGACCGGCTTCACCGCCGGCAGCCGAAGCTGGGGTGGAAGACATCAGGATGGCGACGGCGCTGGCAAGGACGCCGGCTTTCGCAACTGTGGTCCTGCGGATGCTCTTGAGCTTCGACATTCTTTCCCCCCCTCGGCGCGCTTGCCGGACGTGTCTTGATCGTAGCCGATCGTTTCCCCGATGCGGACTTTCGCGGCTGGCCCGCTCCGCGAAGTCTGCGCGACTGGCCACGGCGCGGATCGACGGCGCTCGCTGACCGCCGTCGTTGGTGGACTCCGAAGCGAGTACAACTCGTCCGCTTTGCGTGAGTACTTACCGAAGTCAGTGACGCGCGTTCCTCCACGCGCCCCCGCGGTTAACCAGACTTGATACACCGGCACCGCCTCCAGGCGGCCGGCATCCACAGTTAGGAGTTTCCTGGGTGAACCGCGTTTATCGTCTCGTCTGGAATGTGAGCCACGGCATGTTCGTTCCCGTAACGGAGCTGTCGCGTGCAAGAAGAAAGAAAAGCAACCGCGCACAGAACGCGCTGATCGGAGGAATGTGTGCCCTGCTTCTCGGAAGCGGCACGGCAGACGCGACGAGCTTCCTCGATTTCACCACGGATCTCAGCGACTGGACCGTCAAGGGAGGCGTCACCACGTCGACCTCAACGGTCGCGTTCACGATTGGCGGCAGCCCTTTCTCGCTGACGCCCGCTTCCGGCTACACGATGGCGCGCATTACGGCGAACGGCGGCGTCACGTCTCCGAACGCCCTGCTCGGACTCAGCGCCAACTCGCTCGAAAGCTTCCTCAACAACAGCTACGGCAGCATCACCAACTTCGGATTGATGACGAAGTCGTACGACTTCGATGTGGGAACGTACTCGTTTGCCTGGGCGTATGCCGCCGAGGACTACCAGCCGTACAACGACGGCGCGATCTTCACGCTCTCCGGCGCCGGCACGCAGTCGCTCTACAGCCTTGCGCGTAACGGCAGCAGCCCGACCGATCTTTCAGGTCCGTCGCCGTATACGCAGATCCTGGGCAGCTACGGCTCGACGGCATGGCTCGCGACCACTTTCGAGATCACCACGGCCGGCACCTACCAGGTCGGTTTCGGCGCGTACAACTGGGGCGACACGTCGCTCTCGCCGAACCTTTTCATCAGTGGCGTTGCGGGCACCTTCACCGGTGATGCGGTGGAAACGTCCGGCCCGACGCCGCCACCGCCTCCGCCGCCCGCGCCGCCGGTGATCGGCGGATCGGGTGGCAACGTAGCCCCCGACACTTACGATCCAACGAGTCCCGCGTACGCGGCAGGCACGCTGACCTTCGAGGGCGGCACGCTCCAATACACGGCGGACACGACGACTTCGAAGGATGCCGTGCTGAACGGTCCGGGCGGTGCCATCGACACCAACGGGACGACCGTCAACTACACCGGAGAAATCTCGGGAACCGGCGCGTTCACAAAAGCGGGCACGGGCACCCTCGTCCTCACGAACGACAACACCTTCACGGGCACGACCGAAATCTCAGGTGGCACGCTCGCGCTGACCGGCACGGGCAACATCTCGGAGTCGGCGGGCATCGTGAACAACGGCACTTTCGACATTTCGGGCACGACGGACGGCACGTCGGTCACGACGATGTCCGGCAACGGCGCAATCGAGCTGGGCAGCAAGACGCTCACGCTTTCGAACGCCTCGGGCACATTCGGCGGCGTTATCAACGGGAGCGGCGGCGTTGAAGTCGCGGCGGGCACGATGACGCTCTCGGGTGCGAACACCTACACCGGCACCACCACGATTTCGGGTGGAACGCTTGCGCTCACGGGCACCGGTAGTCTCGGTAGCTCGGAGGGCGTCGTGAACAATGCGACGCTCGATATCTCCTCCACGAACACCGGCGCCTCAGTGAAGACGATGTCCGGCAGCGGCACGGTCGAGCTCGGAAGCAAGAACCTGACGTTCACGGACGCTGCTGACACGTTCAACGGCGCGATCAACGGCAGTGGCGGCATCGAACTGGCTGGAGGGACGCTTACGCTCGCTGGCGCGAACACGTACACCGGTACCACCACGATTCTGGACGGCGGCACTCTGAAGCTGTCCGGCTCGGGCACTCTTGGCAACTCCAGCGGCGTCGTGAATAACGGCGCGCTGGATCTTTCGGAAGTGAGCGCCACGCACGTTTCGATGCCCACGATCTCGGGCGGCGGCTCGCTCGAGATGGGCGCGAAGAACCTGGTGATCACCGACTCCTCCGGCATCTACTCCGGGGCGATCTCCGGCAGCGGGTCCGTCAATCTCGACGGAGGCACGCTTGCACTCACGGGAAGCAACACGTTCTCGGGAGGCGTGAACGTCAGCAACGGCGCCACGCTTGTTGCGTCGAGCGGCGCTGCGCTGGGCGATGCGGCCGGCACGCTGACGCTAAATGACAGCGCATTCGTCAACTCCGGCACCTTCTCGCTTCCGCAGGCGGTGGCGATCCAGGGATCTGGTCTGTTCGACGTCGCATCGGATAGCGCGCTCACGACTGCTGGATCGATCTCCGGCTCGGGCAACCTCATCAAGTCGGGTGCTGGAACGCTCGTGCTTGCCGGCGACAACAGCAGCCTGGGGACTGAAGGCACGTCGGCGAACATCATCGTCGACGAAGGTGTCCTCGAAGTCGCGAGCGCAAACGGTCTTGGGAACGCGAACCTCGTTCTGAACAGCGGCAAGCTCTCGACTCTGAGCTCCAGCGTCATTACTGGGAACGTTGCGCTCGCTGGCAACACCAGCATCGCCACTGCGGATCAGAGCACTCTGACGATCGCTGCACCGATCACCACCATCGGCACAGCTGACGGCTGCTTCGAGAAGACGGGCTCCGGAACGCTGGTGATGGCGGGCCAGGCAAGCATCAGCGCAGGCACCTGCGTTCAGGAAGGCAAGCTCTACGCGAACGGCCTGCTGAACAGTGTCGTTACCGTGCAGACGAACGGAACGCTTCGCGGTACGGGCGTCATCTCGGGACCGATCACCGTTCATGGCGTTCTCGCCCCGGGTAATTCGCCGGGAACTCTGCAGGTCGCGGCGCCGGTCACGATGACGGCGGGCAGCACGTATCAGCAGGACATCAACGGTCTCGGCACGGGCGCCGGGCCCGGCAATTACTCCCGGCTGATCATCACAGGCGCGGAAAATCAGTTTGTCGCGACCGGAGCCACGCTGGCACCGAACCTGGTGAACATCACCGGCAGCGACACCTACGTTCCGTATGTCCCTTCGATTGGCGATGCCTTCCGCATCATCACGGCCGAGGGCGGCATCGTTGGCGAGTTCGCGAGCATCACGCAACCGGAAGGTCTTGCCGAGGCGACCCGGATGGAGGTGTTCTACAACTTCGAGAACAGCAACAGCGTCGACCTGTTCGTCGTTCCGACGTCTTACGGTGCTTACGTCAAGACTCAGGATGCGAACGAGAACGCGGTCGCCGTCGCCACTTCGCTGGACACGCTGGTTCAGGAAAAGGCGGCTGGGCTGACTACGGAGGATGAAGAGGCCCTGCTGTACGTCGTGAGCGCTCAGCCCGGTGCGACACTGGCGGCAACTGCTACGGCGCTTTCCGGTGAAGTGCACGGCGCGCTCGCGGCGGCCGCTCCGATGGCGAACCGTTGGCTGACGGACTCCGTCGGCCGCCAGCTCGCTCGCGATTCGGCGTTCGACGCCGAAGGCACGCGCGGTGTGTGGGTCGATGTCGGCGCCAACCGCAGCGACTGGCGGAGCGATGCCGCGGCGTCCGGCTTCGACACGACACGCTCACAGGTGGCGATCGGGTGGAATTTGATCGGCGAAGGTCGTTCGCGTCTCGGCGTCGGGTTCACGCACGGCAAGTCCGACGTTTCCGCGCGCTTGGGATCCGGATCGGTAACACACAACATCGGGTTCGTGTACGGCCAGGTGGCACTCAGCCGCTTCGTCATCGACGGTCTTGCGGCCGCGGGCAGCAGCGATTGGGAGACGGATCGTCCGGATCCTCTGGCGCCCGCCTCCGTGCTCGCAACGGAGGTGGATGGTCGGGATGCTGTGATCGCGGCCGGTGTGCGCCTCCCGCTGAACACGAAGAACATCGCGCTCTCGCCGTACGCTCGCGCCACGTGGGAACGCCTCTCTCGTGACGGATTCGACGAAGGTGTGAGCTCGTCCTCTGCCCTCTCGGCCGGTTCGTACTCGGCAAGTGGCACGCGGTTCACTGCCGGGCTCCAGGGCGGGTCGCCGGACGAGCAAGCGCAGGGGGCGCCGCTCAGCTGGCATTTCAATGCCGGCATCGGGCGCGATGCGAAGGGTCTCGCGCAGCCGAGATTCGACGTCTCGCTGGCCGGCTTGAATACAACTCTGACGACGCCGGACGTGAGCCGCACGTTCGTGTTCGGTGAGGTCAGCGCGACGGCGCGTATCGCGGGCCGACTCCATGGGTACTTCGGTGTATCCGGCGAAGCTCGCAGCGGGAAGTCGGAAGACCTCGGCGCGAACCTGGGTGTGCGGATGACGTTCTGATCCCGCGGAAGAGGCGTGGGGCCGGCGGTCGCATGGAAATGCGTCGTCGGCCATTCGCGTGTCCGGGAACGGCGGGTTGAGTGAGGGGAGCAGCAGAGTCTGCTTCCCCTCCCGGCCCGACCGCCTCTTATCAGTACTGGGCGACAGCCTTCATCAGTTCCTCGCGCACCTGCGCTCGTAGCTCTTCAGGGGCTAGCACTTCGACATTCTTTCCGTGCCGAAGAATGTCCATCACGAGCTCGCGCGGCTCGCGGTACGGGATGCGTAACTCGTATCGGCCATCCGGCAACCAGGCGGATTCCTGTCGCGGATGCCACTTCTCCTCTGCAACCCACCGCGCTGCCTCGCGCGTGAACCTCAGGACCGCGAGCTTGTCAGCTTTTCCCCCGAAGATTCCGTAAGCACTCGAGTAGTGTTCTTCGAGCTCGGCTTCGGGCACATCGAACGCCGGTTCGTCGAGCACGCGTGAGCGGGTGATCCGGTCGACCGAGAAGCTGCGAAGTCCGTTTCTCTCCTCGTCCCAGGCATCCAGGTACCAACTCTCGCGATAGTGCGTGACCCTCTGCGGCGAAACTGTGCGTTCGGTGCGTTCGTCCGTGCTCCGCGCGTGATACTCGATCCACAACTTCCGCCGCTGCAACGTGGCGGAGGCAACGGTGTCGAATTCCTCGCCCACCGGCCGCGCGCCGATGGATGGGAAGCGCAGGCGGCTTGCCGCCTCGCCGAGGTTCAACCGCTGATGCTTTGTCAGCTCGCTCAGCCGCCGCGCAAGCGGCGCCAGATGCTCCTCAAGCAAACCGCCACCTGCGTCCTTCAAAAGTCGCTGCAACAGGGCGAGCGCCTGAAGCTCGCGTGGCGTGAACCACAAGCCCGGCAGCTCATAGGTCTCGCCGGCCGCCTCCCTCGCGTACCGGTACCCGCCAGCGTTCGCATCGAACACGACTGGCGCGTTGAGGTAGTCCTTCAGCGCGTTGATCGTCCGGTGGAGCGTCGACTTCGAGCACTCCAGCCTGGCCATGAGATCCTCAGGCGGAATCGCCGTGCGGCGGGAAGAGAGAATCGCGTGCAGCTGAAAGATCCGGTCGAACTTGTCCACGCGACGAGGCTACACACGCCCCCGCTTCGGAGCAATCACGCGAGGAGCTCGTGTGTAGCAGCTAGTTCCCGCGCGCGCGGCCGACGTCTTCTGGGGTCACGGAGCCCTTCTGGCCGCCGAAATGCGCGATTACGTAGTTCGTCGTGGCGGCGATTTCGGAGTCGGTATACGCACGGCGGAAGGCGGGCATGAACGCGTGGCCTGGGTACCCCCTCGCCTCTCCTCCGTGCAGCACGATCTGCATCACGTTGAGCCCGGCCGGATCCGCAACGGATCGCAGGCCGCGTAACGCTGCGAGCGGCGTCTGCAGGCCCTCACCGGTTCTTGCGTGACAGCTCGCGCAGGCACCGTCGAAGACCTGCCGCCCGAGCGCGTTCGACTCTCCGCCCGAGGTCTTCGCCGGATCACCGTCACGGGCAACTTGCGGGGGATCCGCAGGGACTGGCCCGCTTCTCACAGGCGCAACGGTTTTGAGATACACCGCGAGGGCGCGCCGATCCTCCGGCGTAAGCTTGCTGAGACTGTAATCCACCGCCTCCTTCATCGGCCCCGACGCCACGCCTCTGCCAGCCGCAAAACCATCGCGGAAATAGGAGACGAGCTCATCCTCCGACCAGCTCCCGATTCCATGTTCGGAATCGGACGTGATGTTCCACGCAGTCCATCCTTGAATCGTCTCGCCGGAAAGCGCCTTACCCGAAAGCCCGTAGAGGAAGTTGCGCGGCGTATGACACTCTCCGCAATGCCCGAGCGCGGTCGCCAGATACGCGCCCCGATTCCATTCGGCGGGCTGCGAAGGATCCGCCTCGAACCGCTCGCCCGGCATGAAAAGAATGTTCCAGAACCGCATCAACCGCCGCTGATCGAATGGAAACGCGAGATCGTTCGGCGGCGCCTGGTTCCGCACGGGCGGAAGGCTGAACAGATAAGCTTTCACCGCGAGCGCATCTTCCGACGTCATCTGCGAATAGGATGTGTACGGAAACGCCGGATAGAGTTGCCGCCCGTCCCTCCCAACGCCTCGGTGCACCGCTCGCAGGAACTCGCCGTCTGTCCAGTTGCCGATCCCGGTCTGCGGATCCGGCGTGATGTTCGGTGCGTAAATCGTCCCGAAAGGAAGCTTGAACGCGCGCCCACCGGCGTACTCGCGGCCACCTTCGACGGTGTGGCAGGCGACACAATCCGCAGCAGCCGCCACGTATGCGCCGCGCGCGATCAACTCCGGCCCTCCCGCGAGTGGAGCAGCAGCCGGCACTCGCGGCGCCGGCCATAACAGAATGATCACCGCGATAACGAGCATCGCGGCCACGACGACTCCGACAGCTCCCCACACTTTTCGAGACCGCGTGCTCACGTCCGGATCTCGCGCTGAAGCGCTCGCTGCACCGGCAGTTCCCGAATCCGCTGGCCCGTGGCGGCGAAGATCGCATTCGTCAACGCCGGCGCCGCTGCAGTCGTGCCGGTCTCTCCGATCCCGCCCGGCGGATGCGAGGTCTGCACATGAATCACCCGCACAGGAGGCGTCTCGTTGATCCTCAACGTGCGGTAGTCATGGAAATTGGATTGCACGACCCGCCCGCCGTCGAACGTGATCTCGTTGAACAAGGCGGCCGACAACCCGAACAGGATCCCGCCCTCGATCTGCTGCTTCATCAGATTCGGATTCACGGTAATGCCGCAGTCCACAGCCGCCGTCACCCGTCGCAAGGAAACATCTCCTCGCTCCGAAACCGCGGCCTCCACAACCGCCGCAATGAAACTGCCGAACGATTTCTGGACGATGATCCCGCGCCCGACACTCGAAGGCAGCGCACTCCCCCAATCCGCGGCTCGTGCCGCCTGGTCCAGCACGGCCAGCGCACGCGGCTGGTTCGCGAGCAGCTTGCGCCGATACTGGTACGGGTCCTGTCGCGCGGCGTGCGCCAGCTCGTCAACAAAACTCTCGACGACGAAAACGGAGTGGGTCGGCCCGACGCCGCGCCACCACGAAACCACCAGGCCCGGCGGTGGCTGCCACTGCACGAACTCCACCAGCATATTCTGGAACTGCCCGTACACTGGGTCTTCCGCTTCTTCCACCGCATCCGGATCGACGCCGTTCGGACGCATACCGGCAGGCGCATAGCGCGCGGTGACGGACGCTCCCGTCACTCGATGTCGCCAGGCGATCGGGACGCCATCCGCGCCAAGTCCGGCAGAAAGGCGATCGAGATACATCGGCCGATAACGGTCGTGCTGCGTGTCCTGCTCGCGCGTCCAGATCATCTTCACGGGATAGGGGCACTCCCGTGCGATCGCCGTCGCCTGCTCCACATAGTCCGTTTCCAGCTTGCGACCGAACGCGCCGCCGATGAGCTGGTTGTGAAGCGCCACTCGCTCAGGTTCCACACCAAGCACTTTCGCAGCAGCTGCCTGCGCGGCGCTCGGCACCTGCGTGCCACACCAGACCTGCGCGCGACCGCCTCGCACCTCGACGACGGCCGCTTGCGGTTCCATCGGCGCGTGGGAAAGAAACGGCTGCACGTACGTCGCGTTGAAGCGCGTGGGCGCCTGCTCGACGGCACTCGAGTAATTGCCGCGCGCGACTGCGATGGCGGCGCCCCTCTGCTGCGAAGCTCGGTCCAGGTCCGCGAGCAGGCTTACGGTGCTCATAGAGGAATTTGCACCGGCATCCCAAACGGGACGAAGCGCCGCCGCGCCGGACTGAGCAGCCCAGGAATGATCCGCGATCACCGCAACCGCACTCGGCAGCGAGATCACTTGCAACACGCCGGGCACGGCGCGCGCCGCACGCTCATCGACACTCTTCAGGCGGCCGCCCAGCACGGGACAGTTCACGACCGCCGCGAACTTCATGCCCGGAACCACGATGTCGATGCCATACCGCGCCGTCCCGTCCACCTTCGCGGGCGTGTCGACGCGCGGAACCGGCTTCCCGATCAGCCGAAACGAGCGCACCTCCTTCAGGGGCACGTTCTCCGGAACCGGAAGCTTCGATGCAGCGAGCGCAACCTGCCCGTAGGTGAGCGAACGACCCGAGGCCTTGTGAAGTATCCGTCCGCCTTCAACCGAACACTCCTCGTCGCGAACCTTCCATTGCCGGGCTGCCGCGGAGATCAGCATCACACGGGCGGTGGCGCCCGCCTTACGCAACGGCTCCCACGTGCCACGGATCGAAGTCGATCCACCCGTCCCCTGGAATTGCAGGAGCGGCTGCTTGTACAGCTCCTCGTCGGGAGGAGCCGGGACAATTCGCACGTTTCGCGGCTCGACTTCCAGCTCCTCCGCGATGAGCATCGCTTCGCCCGTGTATACGCCCTGCCCCATTTCCACACTTGGAATGATCAGGGTGATCTCGTTGTCGGGACTGATACGGATGAACGCGCCCGGCGCGAACCCGGTGAAGCCTTCGCCCGCGACGGCGGTCACCTGATCGTTGCTGACTGGCTGCGGACCGCGCTCCTGCCGTACGCGCTGTGCATGCGTCTTCGCCGACACGAGCGCGAAGCCGATCACCAGTCCGCCACCCAGCAGGAACTGCCGGCGGTCCGTGATGAGCCTGATTTGAGCCGCCGGGAGAGTCATGGCCGTGCCGACGTCAATGACGCATCGCTGGATGCTGACGCGCGTTTGATCGCGTCCCGAATGCGCGTGTATGTGGCGCATCGGCAGATGTTGCCGCTCATGGCCGCGTTGATGTCCGCGTCACTCGGCTTCGGGATGGCTGCGAGCAACGCGGCCGCCGACATGATCTGCCCAGACTGGCAGTACCCGCACTGGACCACTTCGAGCTCCAGCCAGGCGCGCTGGACAGCAGCGCCGACCGCGGACTCGCCGATTGCCTCCACAGTCGTCAGTTGTCGATCGCCAACAGATGAAACAGGGAGAACACATGAGCGGACTGCACGCCCGTCAACGTGAACGGTGCACGCTCCGCATTGCGCGATTCCGCATCCGTACTTCGTACCGGTGAGGCCAAGCACGTCCCGTAACACCCAGAGCACTGGCATGTCGGGAGGCACGTCCACATCCCTCGTCTCACCATTCACCTGCAGACCGATGCGCACGAATTTCCACCCTTTGCCGCTTTCGTTCAAGCGACCGCACACTGCGAGTGAACGGATCTGGCAGCAATCCCTGTTCCGATGCAGATACTGATGTGCGTTACGGCGAACGCCGAGCAACAAACGTCGGCACCTCGATTGCTCGTTGTTCTTTGTGCACCACTCAAGATGGACTGTTCTCGGCGCGACACTCCTCTTCGCCGCATGCGATCGCGGCACTCAAGCCGTCGCCCCTCCCCCTCCCGCGGTGCAGGTTCTCGTAGCTCGACCTCAAACCACGCCGAACGTCGTGGAGATTCCCGGCCGCGTACAAGCGTTCCGCTCAGCCGAAGTGCGCGCTCGGGTGAACGGCATCGTCCAGAAGCGGCTGTATGACGAAGGCAGCGATGTGCGCGAAGGGCAGGATCTTTTCCTCATCGACCCTCGCGAGATGCGCGCAGCCGTAAGTGCGGCGGAGGCCACATTGGCACGTGCTCAGGCTACGGCCGCGAATGCCGAACAGGACGTGAAGCGCTACAAAGGCCTCGTACAGGACAGAGCCGTCAGCGAGCAGGAATACGACGCGGCAGTCGCCCGCTTGCGCACGGCCCAGGCGGACGTTTCACAGGCTCGCGCCCAGCTGGAATCGGCGCGCCTCAATCTCGCATACACCACCGTGACTGCCCCGATTTCCGGACGGGCCGGTCGCGCGCGCGTGACCGAGGGCGCACTCGTCAGCGCATCCGGAGCGACGCTGCTGACGACGATCGAGCAGCTCGATCCGGTGTACGTCAATTTCTCGCAATCCAGCTCGGAGCTCTTGCAGGTTCGGCAGGAGATCGCGCAGGGCCAGTTGCGAGTTCCGGAGCTCCGCCGCGTCGGCGTCACGCTTCTCCTGGAAAACGGCAAACCTTATGCGCACGCAGGGCATCTGGATTTCCTCGATCTCTCGATCGACCAGGTGACCGGCACCGTGGCTCTCAGAGCCCAGGTTCCCAATCCCGACTCGGCCCTCCTGCCCGGCCAGTTCGTTCGGGCGCGCATCGAAGCAGGAGAACGAATGAACGTGATCGTGCTTCCGCAACGCGCGGTGCAGGTGACGGCACGCGGAGCGAGCGTTCTCGTGCTCGGCCCCGACAACAACGTCGCGAGCCGCGAAGTCACGCTCGGTGAGTTGCGCGAAGGCTCATGGATCATCCTGGGCGGCATTCAGCCCGGCGAGCGTGTGATCGTCGACGGCATCCAGAAAGTTCAGCCCGGACGCCCCGCGAGAGTTGCGGGAACCGGCGGCGGCGCGCCGCCCGGATCGGCCAGCCAGTGACATCGGTGCAATGAGCCCGCGCTTCTTCATCGATCGACCGGTCTTCGCGTGGGTGATTGCGGTCGGCATCCTGCTCGCCGGAATCATGGCGCTTCGACAGCTTCCGGTGGAGCAGTACCCCTCGATCGCGCCACCTTCCGTCACGATCAGTGTCACTTACCCCGGCGCAGACGCTTCGGTGCTGGAGACGAATGTCACGCAGATCATCGAGCAGGAGCTCAACGGAGTGGAGGGGTTCCTGTATCTCTCCTCTTCCAGCCAGTCGAACGGCAGTGCCTCGATCACTCTCACGTTCGCGGCTGGAACCGACATCAACGTCGCGCAGATGGAGGTGCAGAACAGGCTCCAGAGCGTCGAGTCACGGCTGCCTGAGGAAGTGCGTCGCCAGGGCATCCGCGTGAACCAGGCGTCAACGGGGTTCCTGATGATCGTGGCGCTCACGTCCAGAAGCGGAAGCACTTCTGGCCTCGAGCTCGGAAATTTCGCGAACACACGCGTCGTCGACGAGTTGCGAAGGGTCGGCGGCGTCGGCGATATCCGCTCGTTCTCTTCCGAATATGCGATGCGCATCTGGCTCGATCCGGATCGCCTCGCCACCTTCAATCTCTCGGCGGCGGACGCTCTCGCCGCGGTCCAGGAGCAGAACAGCCAGAGCGCCGGAGGTCAGATCGGCGACCAGCCCATTGCCGAGGGAACGGAGATCAACGCGCCGATCCTCACGCAGTCCCGGCTCACGACTCCCGAACAGTTCCGCGAGATCATCCTGCGTGCGAATCCGGACGGGTCCGCGGTGCGCATCGGCGATGTCGCCCGCGTGGAGCTGGGCGCGCAGAACTACCTCTTCGACATGGAGCTCAACGGCCGCCCCGCCGCGGGCATGGCGGTCCAGCTCTCGACGGGCGCGAATGCGCTCGCCACAGCCGAAGGCGTGAAAGCGCGCATGGCCGAGCTCGCACGCGGGTTCCCCGAAGACATCACGTGGGCGGTGCCGTTCGATACAACACCGTTCATTCGCGTCTCGATCGAAGAGGTCGTCGTCACGCTTCTCGAGGCGATCGCCCTCGTGTTCCTCGTGATGTATCTCTTCCTGCAGAGCTGGCGCGCGACACTGATTCCAACGATCGTCGTGCCCATCGCACTCGCCGGCGCGTGCCTCGGGCTCTGGATCGCAGGATTTTCGATCAACGTCCTCACGCTCTTCGGCATGGTGCTCGCCATCGGCATTCTCGTGGACGATGCCATCGTCGTCGTGGAGAACACCGAGCGAATCATGACGACGGAAGGCCTGCCGCCCTACGAGGCGACCGTCAAGGCGATGGGGCAGATCAGCTCGGCGATCATCGGCATCACGCTGGTGCTGATCTCCGTGTTCGTTCCGATGGCGTTCTTCCCGGGATCCACGGGCGGAATCTACCGGCAATTCTCGCTGACGCTGGCCGTGTCCATAGCCTTTTCGGCGCTGCTGGCGCTGACTCTCACTCCCGCTCTTTGTGCAACTCTTCTGAAGCCTCCGGCCGCCCATGCCGAGCATGGAGGGCGCGGTCGAATTTCTGCCGCTGCCAGCCGTTTCTTCGGCGGCTTCAACGAAAGGTTCGCGCGTACGACGTCCTGGTACCAGGACCACGTCGCGCGAATCCTTCGCCGTCCCCTGCGTTTTCTCGCGATCTACGTCCTGCTCATCGCGATCGCGCTGCTCTTCTTTTCCCGCCTGCCCGGCAGCTTCCTGCCTGCGGAAGACCAGGGCGTCGTACTCACAGTGGTACAGGCTCCTCCCGGCGCGACGACGTCACGCACGAACGAGGCGATCGAGCGCGTGAAGGCGTTCTATCGCGATCGCCCGCAAGTCCAGAGCGTGACGTTCGTTCGTGGATTCAGCTTCTTCGGGCAGGGTCAGGCCAACGCGATGGCATTCGTCGCGCTTCATCCCTGGGAGGAACGCTCCGGTACCGAGAACAGCGCGCTCTCTCTGGTAGGTGCGGCAAATGCCACCCTCTCACAAACGCCCGAAGCCCTGGTGTTCGTGCTGAACCCTCCGCCCATTTCCCAACTGGGCGTCGCGAGCGGTTTCACCTTCAAGCTCCAGGACCGCGCGGGACTCGGTCGCGAAGCACTGGTCGAGGCTCGAAACAGGCTACTGGGGGCGGCGAACAGCAGCCCCGTGCTCACGGCTGTGCGGCCGGAAGGCCAGGAAGACGCGCCACAACTTCGCGTGCTCATCGATCGCGTTCGTGCCCGCGCCCTGGGTCTTTCGATCGGCGACGTCAATTCCACGCTCGCAATCGCGTTCGCGAGCGCGTACGCCAACGACTTCAGCCGCGAAGGGCGCATCCTGCGCGTGCTGCTGCAGGCGCAGGCAACGGACCGCATGACGCCGCAGGACATCCTCAACCTCCGGGTGCGCAACACGGAAGGTGAGATGGTGCCGTTCGGCGCCTTCACCTCGGTGGAATGGACGGCAGGTGCTCCCCAGCGCGAGCGATACAACGGCTACCCGGCTGTGACGATCTCCGGATCTCCGGCTCCCGGCCGCTCCACCGGCGAAGCGATGGCTGAAATGGAACGCCTCGCCGGAACGCTAACCGAAGGCTTCGGTTACGAGTGGACTGGCATTTCATTCGAGGAGCAACAAGCCGCGGGCCAGGTGAGCGCGCTTCTCGGGCTTTCGCTCATCGCCGTGTTTCTCGTGCTCGCGGCGCTGTACGAAAGTTGGGCCACACCAACCGCCGTGTTGCTGGTGGTGCCGCTCGGGGCGCTGGGCGCCGTTCTGTTCGCCGGCATGCGGGGGCTTCCCGCGGACGTGTACTTCAATGTGGGGCTGATTGCGATCATCGGCCTGGCTGCGAAGAACGCCATCCTCATCGTCGAATTCGCGCTTGAGGAGGAGGCACGCGGCAAGAGCGTCATGGACGCGACGCTGAGTGCGGTGTCGTTGCGCCTTCGGCCGGTGTTGATGACTTCGCTCGCGTTCATCCTGGGCATGGTGCCGCTCGTCGTCTCCACCGGTGCGGGCGCGGCGAGCCGTATTGCCGTTGGCACCGGCGTGATGGGCGGGATGATCGCGGCGACGCTGCTTGGGATCTTCTTCATTCCGCTGTTCTACCTGAGCGTGCGCCGCTGGCTTGCACGCCGGCGCACGTTGCCGACGCGCGTGGAGGAGCACTCCGGGATCAAGGGCTCCAGCCTATGAACGCATCCCCCGAACGAGTCGTGCTGTGGCCTGCTTTCGTCACGCTCAGTCTGCTGAGTGCATGTCAGTTCGCGCCCGACCACGTGCGGCCTGACCCGCCTATATCGCCCGACTACCCGGCCGAGTACACAGAAGAAGAGGCAAAGGCCAGGGCGTCCGCGCTCGGCTGGCGCGACTTCTTCGTCGATCCGCGCCTGCGCGCTTTGATCGGGCAGGCGCTGGAGCGGAATCGGGACCTCGCGATCGCGGTTCAGCAGATCGAGGAAACGCGAGGCCTGTACCGGCTGCAGCGAGCGGACCAACTCCCCTCCATCGGACTCAGCGCCTCAGCGACGCGGACAGGCGGCCTTGGCTTCGCGCAGGGTGGCGCCGGCGTGGGAGGAGCATCGGGAACTGCAGGGCTCGAGGAGGTGTACACGGTCGGCGTCGGCCTCTCCGTCTTCGAGCTCGACTTCTGGGGCCGGGTGCGCAACCTCACCGCAGCTGCCCGCGCCGAATATCTCTCGACGGTAACCGCGATGCGCGCGTTCCGGCTCACGCTGATCCGCGAGGTCGCGTTTGCCTACCTGACGTCGCTCGAAGCGACGGAACGTATCCGCCTCGCCGAAGCGACGGTCGACAGTCGCACCGAGGAGACGCGGATCGCACGCCGCCGCTTCGACGCGGGCGTCACCTCCGAGACGGATCTGCGCCAGGCCGAAACGCTGCTCACCCAGGCTGAAACGCAGCTCGCCGAGCTGCGGCTCGTGCGCGCCCAATCGGAGAACCTGCTCCAGGTGCTCGTCGGAGGGCCGACGGACGAGAGCCTGCCGCCAACGGTGCCTCTCGCGGACCAGACGAATCTGCAGCCGCTCACTACCGGCACGCCCTCGGACCTGCTGCTCTACCGGCCCGACATCATCTCGGCGGAAAGCCGGCTGCGGGGAGCGCGCGCGAACATCGGAGCTGCGCGGGCAGCGTTCTTTCCGACGATCTCGCTAACCGGGCAGTACGGGTACTCGTCCCCCGACCTGGACGCGCTCGTCGGCCCGAACCGCCGCAGCTGGACGTACGGCCCAAGCCTCGACCTGCCGATCTTCGATTTCGGACGACGCCGGGCGAACCTCGACGTGGCGACGGCGCGAGAACGAAGCGCCGCGGCGGAGTACGAGCGCACGATCCAGACGGCATTTCAGGAAGTATCCGACGCGCTCGCCGGCCGCCGCTTCCTGGCCGAACAGGTGGCGGCGCAAGAGCGCGGGCTTGCCGCGCAACGGCGGCTGGCGGAGCTGGCACGCACCCGATATCGAGGCGGAGTCACCACTTACCTCGAAGTCCTCGACGCGGAGCGAAATCTCTTCTCCACCGAGCAAACCCTGCTGCAGCTTCGACGCGCCCAGGCCGCGAACCTGGTGAGCCTTTATGTCGCGCTCGGCGGCGGCGTGCTCGACGGGGGCGGATAGAGCTCGACGCCGCATTGGCACTCCCGCGCATGAACGCGGCGTGCGGTTGTGGCCGGTCGACGCGCTCATTCCCTCTGGTCACCCACCGCTCCAACCCGGCGGAAATGCTCAAGAATCGAAGCCCCGGACGCCGTCCGCTCGTCCTCTGAACGAACCTGCCGATTCTGTAGGCACCGCCGCAGCGGTTGATACAATCCCGCCCCCGCGCTACGGAACCCCCGCCTTCGCGACGATTCCGCGCACGGCCGACGCAAACCCCATAGAGGTAGCCATCGATGTCGAACTCAGTAACCACTCCTTTATATATCGGGGGCAAGGTACGCCAGACCCAGGAAAAAATGGCGATCGCGGATCCCGCCAAGCCGGGTGTCGTCGTCGGTTATGCCGCCTCCGCCACCCCGCAGGATGTGAGCGATGCCGTCGCCGCCGCGAAGGCCGCGTACCCCGCCTGGTCCGCCCTCACCCCGCAGCAGCGCTCGGAGAAGATGCTCGCGTCGCTGAAGGGCATCGCGGAGAACCGCGATGACGACGCCGCCATCCTCTCGCAGGAGAACGGCAAGGTCCGCTTCGAAGCCTGGGTCGACTCGCTCGTCCTGGAGCTGCGCTGGAAGCTGGCCCTCGCCCACACGGACGAGGTGAACGCCTCGAAGGTGCTGCAGCCGGTTCACGGCGCCATCCCGGTCCAGACCACCGTGTCCTACCAGCCGCTGGGCGTGGTCAGCATCATCGTCCCGTTCAACTGGCCGGTCGCCATTCTTGGCGCCGCGCTGCCTCACGCGCTGCTGGCCGGTAACACCGTCATCGTGAAGCCGCCTCTCACGGCGCCGCTCGCCACGACGCGCATCGTGCAGCGTATTGCCGAGCAGCTCCCGCCCGGCGTGCTCAACGTCGTCACGGGCCCGGACGCGAACATGAGCGCCCTCATCCGCAACCCGGATGTGGCGAAGGTCTGCTTCACCGGCTCGGTGAACGGCGGCAAGAAGATCATGGAGCTCGCGTCGGGAAGCCTCACGCGCGTCACGCTGGAGCTCGGCGGCAACGACGCCGCCATCGTGCTGAAGGACGCGATCCTCGACGACACGCACCTCGACCGCCTGTACGCGGCCATCTACGACACCACCGGCCAGATCTGCATGAACGCCAAGCGCCTCTTCGTGCACAGCTCCCGTGTGCAGGAAGTCGTTAAGGGTCTCGCGCGCCGGCTCGAGAACGTGAAGCTCGGCTACGGCCTCGACAAGGGCACGACCATGGGTCCGCTGCACTCGCCCGCGCAGAAGGCGTTCGTCGACAGCCTCATCAAGGAAGCGAAGGAATCCGGTGCCGAGGTGCTGGAATTCGGCGAGCTGCCGGGCGGCGACATGAAGGGCGGCAACTTCGTGCGTCCCGCCATCGTCGTCAATCCGAAGCTCAACCTGCGGGTGGTGACGGAAGAGCAGTTCGGCCCCGTCATTCCGGTGATCCCGTTCGAGACGGAAGAGGAAGCCATCCGGATGGCCAACGACACGTGGGCCGGTCTTGCCGGTTCGGTGTGGACGGCGGATCCCGCGACGGCCAACCGCGTCGGCAGCCAGATGGTGTGCGGTTACGTGTGGGTGAACGACCACGGTGCCACTCGCCTCGACCTGCGCGCGCCGTTCGGCGGCATGAAGGCGTCGGGCATCGGCCGTGAGCAGGGCATCGAAGGCATTCGCGCGTTCCAGGACACGCGGTCCATCGCGCATCTCGACGCGGCTGCGCTCGCCTCGATGGCGCACTGACCAGGAAACTGGCGTTGCCCTCGCGCCGAGCCGATGCGCTCGGCGCGAGGGCCGCGGTGCAGTCACTCGCGAGGGCCTGGCCCCCTCCATTCGCAAGCTCCGCGGTTCAACGCCGCCTCGCAAACGTCCGGCTAGACATTCCCCTGCGGCCCGCCGATCGCGCGCTGGCCGGTTGACGCTTCCAGCTCCAGGATGCTCAACCCTTCGATCTCTTCCAGGCTCCGGCCGGCGATGCCCTGAAGGTCGCCGTACATCCCGACGGTCGAGCTCATCAGCCGCTCCAGCTGCGTCTCGCGTTTGGCCCACTGCTTCTGCAGCGCCTTCTTTTCCGCGGCCAGATCTTCCTGCATGGCCGCGAACGCTTCGACGATGGCTTGCACCCGCTGACGGAATCGCGGACCGATCAGGTACTGGTACACCATCCCCGCCTTGGTCTCCCGCCCTTCAGAGGACTGACGCGCAATGGCGAGCTCCAGCAGTTCCTTTCGCAGCACCGCGGCGACCGGCACGACACACTGCGGGCTCACGACGTATACGCCATCCACCAGGTCGAAGTGCGTGACGCCCTTCGGCAGCACCTGACTCACGATCACTGCGATCTCCGCCTTCGCGGCGCGCTGATCCTGCCGCAGCTTGGGAAGCCAGCCTTCACTCCAGTTCTTCGTGCGCTTCGATTCCCACAGGATCGTTCCGCAAACGACACCCGAGGGGCTCAGCACCTGGTGCAGCACATCCCCGCCAAACTCGCCCTTCTGCACGCGAGCGATCGTGTCCCGATCGAAGCGTTCCGTGAGCACCTGATATAGCTCGGCCTCCATGGCATCGCCCTGCAGCTGCTGCGAGCCCTGCTCCGATTTCCGCCGCAGGTCTTCGATCTGTCGCTGCATGGACTGGATGAGCTGGTCCTTCTCGGCGACTTTGAGTTTCAGCTGATCTTCCGCCTCCTGCCGGGCCTTCTGCTGAATCAGGCTGACGTTCGCGGAAACGCGCTTCTCGATCGTGAGGTCCATCTCGCGCTCCTTCTCTTCGAGCTCGCGCTGCTTGCGAACGACTTCCGCCTGCGCGTGCTGTGCTTCCGCAAGCTTCGCTTCCCGCAGCTTGAGGAGATCGCTCAACTCGGCGAGCTCGCGCTGCTTCGACTCCAGCTCGGTTCCGAGCGCCAGGCGTGCTTTGCGTTGTTCTTCTTCCGCCACCTTGCGGCGCTCGGCCGCGAGACGCGCGGTGACTTCCTGCTCGAGCAGGTCGCGCTGGCGAACGAGCGACGCCTCCCGCTCGCGCAATTCGCCTTCGATGCGCCTGAACTCCTGCTCGCGAGCACGCAGCAGCGGCGCAGCGAGCGACTCGGTGAGCCGGATTTCCGCCTGGCAATGGGGGCAGTTGATCGTGGGATCCGGCACCCGCAGCTCCCGATGCGGCACGGGCCGCGCGCTGAGGCTCATGGCTCCACCAGCCCGGGTGGCATCGTGTCCCGGCCCGCCCGCCGTAGGCTGGCCGGCGCGCTCAAACGCATGGGTGGTCGGGCTCATTGGGGGTTCCTCCGCTGATCAAGTCTTCGGGTGGCTGGTGGAGGATTCGAGCAGGGGCGGGTGTCAAAACGTGACACCGCAGCCGGCTCGCCATGCTGGATGAGGTTCCCGGAGCTCCGGACTCCGGGTCCGAAACGAGCCGCCGGCGAGCCCGTCTGCTCGCGCGGCGAGCCGGGAACCGGAGCGCTCTCAAGCATTGTGTGAGCAGGCGATTCGCGGCCCCGTCAGGCGCTTCGATCAATTCCAGCCGGATGTCCGTCGCGCGGGCGTTGACCCGGTATGTCGTATTCGCCCAGGCTCACCGTCACAACTCGAACGAAAGGGAGGCGTCGTGAATACCCGAACCGTTGCATCGCTCGTCCTGGGATTCGCGCTGGCCCCCGCCGCAGCCCTTGCGCAGCAGCCTCCCCCCGACCCTTTCGCCGCACCCTACGCAGAGTTCTGCGCCGTCTGCCACGGCGCGAACCTTGAGGGGGCCGCGCAGGGCACGCCGCTCGCGGGCGTGAACCTGAGGCACGGAGACACCGTCGATCAGATCGCGAAGAACATCGCGGACGGTTTCCCGGACGCCCGCATGCCCGCCTTCTCCGCCACGATGGATCCCGTGAAGATCCGCCGCCTGGCCATCTACATACTCGAGCGGCGATCCCAGCTCGCCTACACGGATTTCAAGATCTCGGCCCCTCCGACGATTCCCGAGGGCACGATCAAAAGTGAGAAGCACGCGTTTCGCATCGAGACGGTGGTGAGCGGCCTCGACCCGCTTCCCTATTCGATCGCGCCGCTGCCGGACGGAAGCCTGCTGCTCACCGAGAAGACACGCGGCCTCAGCATCATTTCTCGGGAGGGCAAGCAGTCCGAGCTCGTCAAAGGCACGCCGAAGGCGTACGACGACGGATTCGAAGTCCCCGGCATCCTGCTCGTCTTCGGCCAGGGCTATCTCCTCGACGTCGCCCCGCATCCGGGCTACGAGAAGAACGGCTGGATCTACCTCGCCTTCACGGAGCGCTGCGCGGAATGTAATACCGCAAGCCGCCAGTCGCGGCGGCCGGTCTCCATGAACGCGCTGATGCGCGGCCGTATCAAGGACGGCGAGTGGGTCGACCAGCAAGTGCTCTGGAAAGCAGACATGGAGCATTACTCGCCGACGCCGGACATGGCCGCGGGCGGGCGCATTGCGTTCGACGGCAAAGGCCATGTGTTTCTGACCGTCGGCATCAAGGGGACGTCGGAGCACGCAGGCGTGCAGGACCTCGGCGTTCCCTACGGCAAGATCTATCGCATCAACGACGACGGCAGCATTCCGAAGGACAACCCCTTCGTCGCGAAGAGCGGCGCCATCCCGAGCATCTGGAGCTATGGACACCGCAGCCCGCAGGGCCTTGAGTTCAATCGCAAGACGGGACAGCTCTGGGGCACCGAGATGGGCCAGCGCGGCGGCGACGAAGTAAACCTGCTGCAGGCGGGCAAGAACTACGGCTGGCCGCTGTATTCGAAGGGATTGAAGTACGACGGCACGCCGGTCGACTTCGGCAAGGAGCTTGGGATCCAGTTCGACCTCAAGGACATCCAGCAGCCCGTCGTCGACCTGACGCCGTCACCGGCGGTTTCGAGCTTCGTGTTCTACGACGGCAAGGCGTTTCCGAAATGGCGGGACAACATGCTCGTCGGCACGTTGAAGGCCACCGAGCTCTACCGCATGGAGGTGAAGCGGGACCGTGTCGTGCACACGGAAACGCTGCTGACAGGCATCGGCCGCATCCGCGACGTCGAAGTGGGACGCGACGGCGCGGTGTACCTGCTCATCGAGCATCACTCCGGCGGGCGGATTCTGAAGCTGGTGCCGGCGAGCTGAAGACCGGAGCCTTGCCAACGCTGCGGTGGGCTCCGGGCGGGCTGTTACTCAGCCCGCCCGGGCTTTAGCTCAGCGCGCTCACGAAAACTCGGGGCCGCACGCCCCGCTCAGATGTCGTTGCGGATCGTGGCGAGCGCGCCGCCGTCGATCTCCCACTTCGCGCCGTTCACATAGCTCGCCTCGTCCGAGAGCAGGAACGACACGACGCTGCCGACCTCCTCCGGCTTGCCGCACCGGTTGAGCGTCGCGACCTGGCCGATCTTGTCGAGCCCTTTCTGCACATTGCCGGGGTACAGCTGCTCGATCACTTCGATCAGCAACGGCGTTTCAATTACGCCCGGCATCACGCAGTTCACGCGAACGCCCTTCTGCGCCACCTCGCTCGCTGCTGTCCGCGTCAGCCCGACGACCGCGTGCTTCGTGGCGTTGTATGCGCAGGCGCCCGCGAGCCCGCGCTCGCTGCCGATCGAGGCCATGTTCACGACCGACCCCGAGCCACGCTTCACCATGTCCGGCAGCACGTAGCGCAAGCCCAGGAACACGCCTCGCAAGTTGACGCGCACGAGCCGATCGAACTCGGCGACGTCGTAGTCATGCGTCGGGGCGAGCTTCCCTTCCACACCGGCATTGTTGAAGAACCCGTCGATCCGCCCGAAGGCGTCGATCGCCGCCTGCGCATAGCGCTGGGCACCGGCCTCCTCGCCGCAGTCCGCGACACAGGCCTCGACCCGCGCGCCCTTCGCCCGAAGCGATCCGACGCGCTCGTCCAGCCGCGAAGCGTTGATGTCCACCATCAGCACCGACGCGCCCTCGCGCGCCAGGATTTCGCAGGTGGCGAAGCCAATCGCGCCGGCGGCGCCGGTCACGATGATCGATCGGTTGGCATGACGGCTCATGGCATTCTCGTTCCGGATACTCACGACACTTTCGCCGCCGGCGCGCGATACACCGGCGTCGGCACTCCTTCCATCCGCGCCTTCAGCTGTAACGCGAGGTGAAGCGAATGGAACCGCGCCTGCATGATATTCCCACCCTGGAACCAGAGCCCCTCCTGCGCGGTGGGCTTCCACATGTTGCGCAGTTCGCCTTCCCACGGCCCCGGATCGCCCTCGGTGCCAGAACCCAGGCCCCAGCAGCGCCCGACCTTGCGCTCGACTTCGCGTGAGATCAGCTGGCCGACCCACTCATGCATCGGCCGGTAGCCTGTTGCATAGACGATGACTTCAGCCGGCACGAACGTCCCGTCCGCCATCCGCACACCGTCCCGGACGATCTCGGCGACCTCGCCTCGCTGCACCCTGATTTCGCCCGACGCGATCAGCTCGGAGCCGCCGACATCGATGTAGTACCCGGCGGCGCGGCGATAGTAGGCCATGAAGAAGCCGGTCTCGTCTTCGCCATGCCAGAGATGGAAACCGCTCTTCTCCAGCCGCTCGTAGAACTCCGCGTCGATCTTGCGCAGGTAGTCGGTGAAGCCTTTCTCGAACGCCGTGCGGGGCTTGAAAGGATTGGCCGCGAACATGAGGTCCGCAAGATCGATGTCCGCGCCCGGCTGCGCGTAGTAGATGCTCTTCGAAACCTCGCGCATCGTGTCCGCGCGCACGACGACTGTCGGCGAGCGCTGGATCATCGTCACGTGCGCGTCGTGCTCCCAGAGGTCGACGCAGATGTCGTGCGCGGAATTGTTCGAGCCGATGACGACGCAGCGCTTGCCCGCGAAACCCGCGCCGCTGCGATGATCGGCCGAATGGTATTGCCTGCCCGCGAACCGGTCGGCGCCCGGAATTTCCGGGATGTACTTCGCGCCGGACAATCCAGTGGCGAGCACCAGTTGCTTCGGCCGAAGCGTCAGCGTTTCG
>Ga0182742_1000404_pt1 | contig 70466 bp, 58 predicted proteins | sample eDN5th37CBELigMG_FD_128880 | JGI IMG/M metagenome (GOLD analysis project Ga0182742, IMG submission 128880) | Enriched Miracle-Growth compost microbial communities from Emeryville, California, USA - eDNA 5th pass 37_C BE-Lig MG (version 2)... ...
GCGTCGCGATCCATCGACACTTTCCATGGCGATCAGTCGCTATCGGACGCGTCGACCGGAACTGTTCAAGATCACGGCCATGCACGACATCTCACCGCTGGTGCCCATCGGCGGCAGCGTCAAGGTTCATTATTGGGATGGCGCCGCCGAAGCCCGTGACGGCGACGACGAGGACCGGCAAGCGATCTAGAGGGAGATGGGGCGGCGTCGGAAGGGCCTCGGCCGCTTTCGACAGGAGAAAGGGGGCGTTGCTGTGCTCGGCAACGCCCCGGCGGCGTCGCCGATTCATGCTTTGCGCACGCGGGAGGAACGGCCTCTATCCTTGAGCTGCCGATGTCGGCAGTTCCTCCCGCTGCGAGACGTTGCGCGAGCGTTGCGGCCGCCAGCACGGCGCCGCTCGCAACAGAGGCAAGCGCCAGCCGCAATCGTCACTCCATAAACTTCTCGATGGCCGGCCAGAAAAGCTGCAAGTCCTTGCACAAGGCTTGCTGTAGCTGGCTGCACCCCGTCGATGGACTCTGAGCTCAACCATGGTCCCCCTCCCGGCCTTGGACCATGCCACAGCAGTTCGGTCCGGGCAGGCACGTGCGGCTAGTCCCCGGACTATCGAGGCAATAGCGTCAGTGACAGGCGTTGTGCTTTTTGCTTCGCGCGCAATTCAAGCCCGGACCGCACAGTGGGATCGCGACTTATCAGGAAACGGCAGAAAGACAGCCGCACGCTTGCCGATGTGAATAAATATTTGGCCGATTGCTCGCAGGTATATTGACGCCAGCGCATAAACCTTGCAGCGTTCGCAGCGCAGGAGGACTTTATTTCACCGAGGGAAAGATCATGACGGACAAGCAAGAAGGAATGGAGATCGAGGCGCTCGACATCGAGGTGCTGGATCTCGGCGATGCGACGATCGAAACGAAACAGTATGGCGCGTACCCGGTAGTCTACGACTCGATATTTGTGTTGGGGGATAGATTCGGTTGAAGGGAGGTCCCTCAATGACAATCAGTCAATGAAGTGGGACATTGATGGGTGGGGCGCGCGCGCAGGCGCGTGCCCTGCTTAAACCAAAAGCGGGCGACTCGATCGATTTTCTCCGGGACGATTCAGGCAGTCTGGCCATGCACACTGAAAAAGCGTACTGGCTGCCGGCGCACGTACGAGCGTGCTCGACAGCAACGGGCACTGTGTTACTGGACTTGCAGCGCAATCGTTATTTCGGCGTGGGCCGAAATGAAACCATCGCGCTCCGCTCGCTCGCGGGAAACTGGCACAGCCTCGCAGCGGCTCCGGCCAGTTTTGCCAGCGACGCCGAGCCACTGCCAGTTCAAGAAGCCGTGAACATCGCGGACAAGCTGGTCCAGGCGGGGCTGCTGAGTAACAGCGCTCCCGAGCCTGCTGCGTTCACGATCGCCCAGGTGGACCTCCAAAGCTTGCTCACCAGCGTCGGCCACGAGGTCGATCGCAAATCGGCGATTCGCTGGCGCCACATCATGAGTTTTCTACGCGCCTGCACGTGGGCGCGACGCTCGGTGCGGTCACGAACTCTGTTTCTGGTGGCTGAGGAAGTCGGCCGCCAGAAGAATCTGGCCGGCGCGCCGTTCGACCACGAGCGAGCGATCGAGCTGGTCGGGATCTTTCGCCGGCTGCGTCCTCACACCTTTGCAGCTCGCGACCAGTGTCTGTTTCATGCGCTGGCGCTGGTGCGCTTTCTGGCCTGCTACGACGTGTATCCGACCTGGGTGATCGGCGTGCGCACCAAGCCCTGGGCAGCACACAGCTGGGTACAGCAGGGCACGCTGCTGCTCGACGCCAATCCAGAGCAGGTCTGCGAGTACACACCGATTCTGGCCATCTGAGCCTGTAGGGGAGCGTGTCGATGTTTCGATACCTCGGGATGGTGTGGGACCCCGCGAGTCCACAACAACAAGAAGCCGCACGCCTGCTCGCCGGGCGCCTTCGCCAGCTCTCCCCCGCCTGGCGAGAGGAGTTCTCGTCGTCGGGCATGCAGGTTTTCTGCGCGGGCGCGCGCGACCGAACGCTGCAGCTACATCTCGTCGGCAACCGGGGCGGCATCGTCGTGGGTTCACTTCTGGCTCGCAGCCGGGATCTGTTTTCTCCTGCGCCGGCCGAGCAACTGCGCTTCGACGCCGCGCACAGCGAAGCGTTCGTACAGAGCCGTGGCAAATGGCTGATCGACAATGCCTGGGGCGACTACGTCGCGTTCGGTCACGACCCCAATGGCAGCAAGTGGGTGCTCAAGGATCCGACCGGATCGCTGCCTTGTCTCTGCACCGAGTTTCGCGGCGTGAACATTTTCTTTTCACGCATCGGCGACTGTCTCGATCTGCAGCTGCGCTTCACGGTCAACGAAACATTCCTGCGCTCGCTCATGATGCTCGGGACCACCTTCCAGAACACCTCGTCACTCAACGAAGCGTGGCCGGTGCACCGGGGCGAATGCATCGAGTTCAAGCAGGACAGGTCGAGGTGGCAAAGCAGTCGCAAGCTGTACTGGACACCGGTCTCTTACACGGGCGCCGATGACCTCATCGAAGATCCCCAAACGGCCGCGCTCGCCATGAACGGTGTCATCAGATCCGCAACCGCCAGCCTGGCGCGAATGCACCGCTCCTTGTTGTTGCGGCTGTCCGGCGGCCTCGACTCCTCCATCATGGCAGGTTGTTTGAAAGGCACGGCCGAACGATTCACCGCATATACATATTTCAGCCCGATCGGCCGTTCCGACGAACGTCCCTGGGCGCGGCTCGCCGCCGCTCACGCCGGCTGCGAGCACATCGAGTTTCCGCTCCAGGCTCTGGATATGGATCTCACACTCGGGCTGCGCATGCCCCCGTCTCCCGAACCCTCGCCGCTGCTGGGCTTCATCCAACGCAACACCGTGGAGCGGGAGTTGACCGAGCGCACGCAGGCTACCGGCATCTTCAACGGCGACGGCGGCGATTCGGGATTCTGTGCCGACTCGATCTCGTATGCCGTTCCGGAGTTCCTGCGGCAGCATGGCGTCACCCCTCGCCTGTTCCGGCTCGCTTCGCAGGTCGCGCTGCTCACCGAAAAATCGAGCTGGGCCGTGCTGACCACCGCAGTCCGCCGTGTGATGACGAGCCAGAACACCGGCACGCCGGCCGATCGCATCCTCACCGCCAGTCAGCTGGTCAGTCCCGAGATCAAGCAAACGTTCCGCGGCCACGACAGCGTTTCGCATCCGTGGTTCAAGGACCAGCGGCGCGTGCCTTGGGACAAGATCCGACGTATCGGGACTTTGATGATGGCGCCCGACTACTACAACGTGGAGGCGCCGGTCGATGCGCAGGTCGCGGAAGTCGTCGCGCCGCTATATTCGCAGCCCGTGATCGAAATTCTGCTGAGAATCCCGATTCACACTCACTTCCATTGTGGCCGCGATCGGGGCCTGGCGCGCATGGCGTTCGCCAAAGAAGCGCCGGAACCGATCCTGCGGCGGCTCTGGAAAGATCGCGCACCCGGCTTCCATGATCAGCTGCTGGAACGCGAACGGCCCTTCTTGAAAGAAACATTGCTGGAAGGCGTACTGGCGCGGCACGGCCTGCTTGACCGGCCGCTGCTCGAAGAGGTGCTATCGCCCGGCCCGACCAAGAACACCGTGTTCCCGGGCGAAATCTTCCGTCATCTGGATGCGGAGCTGTGGGCGCGTCATTGGCTCGGCAGCTCGCGGCCGGGCTCGAGCTCAGAATCCTTTGGAGAGCCGCAGATAGCTGAAACGGCCGATCAGGTCGCCCTGCGATGAATCGAAGCCGGTGGAGAAGCCGATATCGGAGAACGGCGCCAGCTCATTGAAGAGGTTCTTCACGCCCAGGTGCAGTTTCAGGTCATTCCACAGCGGATCCGCACCGATCAGCTCTTCCATCGCAAAGCTCGCCTGCACATCCACGATCGTGCGCGCCGGCAGGCGACGGCCGGTAAGACCGGCGGCATCAGCATCCATGTAACGTGGCAACCAGTCCACGGTAGTCGACAAACCGAGACCATTGCGCTTCCAGCCCACACTTCCGACCACGCGCCAGCGCGGTATGGAGCCGGCCGGGTTTGCAATTCCCACGCGTTCGATGACAGGCACGCCAGGCACGTCGGCCGTCTGGAACTCATCGATCCATGTGGCAGAGACGCGCGGCGTGAAATCACCCCAGCGCGTGCTCAGCTCATATCTGGCTTCCAGGTCGATGCCGCTCGTGTTGAGTCGCCCGAAATTCATTCGCGACAGGTCCAGCTGGACCAGCCGGCCCGGCATGCCCGCATCGACGTCGGCCTGCGTCGGCATCTCGCGAACGATGCGGTCGGCGAACACGTCTTCGTTCGCGAGCAGTGACGAGAAATGCAGGAACGTCACGCGATGCTCGGTATGGATCTGCCAGTAGTTTGCCAGCAGCCTCAGACTGGGCATCGCGCTCGGCGTAAGCACGAAGCCTGCAGTCATCGAGTCGGCTTCGATCGGTCGCAGATTCGGATTGCCACCGGCAACGAATGTCACTGCACTCAACGCATTGTTGCGGGCGGGATCGCGCACCGCTGCATTCGTCACGCTGGTGCGGGGAGAATGCAGCTCGAACAGCGATGGCGGACGAAAACTCGTGCCATAGGATCCACGCAACAAGACTCCCTCGGCAGGTCGCCACAACAAACCGATCTGCGGATTCAGCGAGCGACCAAGATCGCTGTAATCGTCGAGCCGGGCAGCGAGCGTCATCGATAACACTTCGCCCTGACTCTCGGCCGTCGGGCCGATGAGCGGGACACGCAACTCGGTGAAAGCGGCCCGCACATCGCGACCACTGTCGACCGGCATGTCAGGGTCGTCATAGATCATTTCTTCATCGCGCCATTCGCTGCCAAGAACGGCTCGCACGGCGCCGGCTGGCAGTTCGAACAGGTCCCCTTGCAGGAATACCGAAAGCTGTCGGCCGCGTGACCAGTGATTCTTGCGCTCTGGATCGATCAATGACGCCAGCAAGTCGCTGCTGCCCGCCGGCCCATCGACGAAAGGATTCAACGCGCGCGCGGGATCTCGCTCTGCAAGGGCCGCATTGACGCGTGCTGTGCTGATTGCGATGGTGCTCAGTGTGTCGTCGGTTTCGGTACTGGCGATGGCCGCGACTTCCCACTGCCACTTGGAACCCAGCCAGCCTCGCGCACCGAACGCTCCGCGTAGCCACTCCATATCGTGCTCGAAGCGCCGTCGCTCGAGTCCATCGAGCATGAAGTCCACCAGCACCGTCTCATGGAATGGATTGAACGGATTGTGCGCCGGTACCTCAGCGCTTTGCACAGCGTAGAGGCCTTCCTGTGAGCTCACCTGTCGATTGGAATAAAGCACTTCGGCGAACGCAGTCAGATCCGGCGTCACATCGTACTCACCGAACAAGGCGACGCTTCGCTGCTCCACCTCCGGTACGATCGAGAACGTGTTCGATGCGCTGGTTCGATTACGCATGCCAGCGGTCGCCTCAAAATCCTGCGCTGTGAGTCCGATACCGCGACTGCCCTCCGGTACGCTCGCGAATGGCGACGACAGCCCGGGCAGATTGCCTCCTCCCAAAGATCTCACCGTTCCCGGCACACCGGCCAAGGATCGATAGTCCACGCCGCCAAAGCGCGTGTAGTCCTGATTGCGCCAGAGATCGCGCTCGGAACCCATCAAAAAATCACGTTGGTAGTAATCGAAGATCACCGAGGTGCGCAGCCGCCCGGACTGATGCCCCGCACTGAACGACGCACGCAACAGATCCGCTCCACCGCTGGCGCCGCCATATTGAACATCGAGCACCGGCTGCGGAATGTCTTTCTTCAATACCACATTGATCACACCGCCCATGGCGTCGGCGCCGTAGATAGCGGACGCCGAATCCGACAACACTTCGATCCGCTCGACCGCAGCGAGCGGAATGCTGTTCAGATCGAAAGCATTCAGTGTGAGGCTGTTCGATGTCGGCACGACGCGCCGACCATTGACGAGAATCAGCGTAGTGTCGATGCCGATGCCGCGCATCTGCGCGTACTCGGCGCCGTTCGTGTAGTAGTGCTCGGCACGATTGAATGGCTGTTGCGGTGTATAGCGCAATACATCCGGAATCGATGAGGCCCCCAGATCTTCGATCATCCGACGCGTGAACACCTGGACCGGCGCGGGCCCTTCGCCGTTACGATCGATGCGCGACCCCAGAACGATCACCTCATCGACCTGCACGAATGAAGGCTTTCCAATGATCGCGTTCGAACCGGAGCGTCCGACCACGGGCACGCTTTCCTGCACCGGTTCCTGTTGCTTCTGCAGATAGGGCTGCCCCTCGGCCAGGCGGCTTCGATCCTGACCCGAGCCGCTCACTCCGTTGCGAGGAATGCCGAGCAGAGACGGCGCCATGACGACGAGCGAACGCTCGTTGGTGCGGCGATAGGTCAAGCCGCTCTCTGCCAGCAACCGAGTCAACGCGACTTCGGCAGTGAACGTGCCGCGAATCGGCCCTACGAGCCGGGCCTGATCGGTCTGGGCGTCGGGCCAGAAGCTGATCAACAGGCCCGTCTGGGTGGTGAATTCCTTCAGCGCCTCGATGATGGACAGGCGAGGGATATCGAACATGTACTCATGAGTAGCCTCCGCCTGTTCGCGTGTCTGCTGAGCGAGCACCGTCTCGCTCCATATGCAGCCGGACAGAACGGCCGCCACGACTCCGGCGATGACCTGTTTCGCGACCATCTTCCCCAGCAAAATCCGTTTGACATCGGGGGGCGCCGCCCCGCCACTGATTGAATGGCGAATCTACCGCACAGCGCTGCGATGCGCTGCGACTTTGTTACTTAGGGAAGCGCTCCGATCGAAAATATATCTTTACGCAGACCCGATACTGACTTGTATCGCGTCAGATGGGATTTGGATTCACTGTCGGCGGCACATCGGCCTCGGGCCGATCGAAGCCTGCCGACCCGGAATTTTCGGCATCGGACGGCCGCAGCTCCATGCGCAGGACATTGGGATCGTCCCGCACGACCGCGATATCGGGACTGATGGCCAGGGCCGCGACGAACGATTCAGGGTCGGTGGCGCTGCCTCGGAAGAACGTCAGCCTTCTGGCGGCGATGGCCGGCGCCGTGATCACGATCTTCACGCGGTTGAAGCGATTGAAGTCGCTGGCCATCTCAGCCACCGTCTTGTCCTCGTAGACCAGCCAGCCTTCGGCCCAGGCCTGCTCGTAGTCGACATTCACCTTTTCTTTGGCCACCGGTTTGGAGCGCGAAGATCGAGTAATGGACACTTGATCGCCAGCACTCAACGCCACGGCGCCCGTCGCTTCAGCGAGCTGCGCGGGAGCCACCGCCACGGCGCCGCGAATCGCTTCGCGACCATCCCGATAGAGCGCGACGCTGCCTTCGGTGACTGCGACTACATCTCGACCGCCGAGCCGCGAGACGCGAAATTCCGTACCGACCGCCAGCACGCCGATCATCTCCGACTCGACATAGAACGGCCGCGCGCCATCCTTTGCAACATCGAACATGGCCTCACCACGGACCAGTCGGATCGTTCGATGATCGTCACCGAAAGCCACGCGCAGTAGCGAATCGGGGCCCACTCGAACCTTCGTGCCATCCGTCAGCGACACCGTGCGCCACTCACCCAACTCGGTCTTGATGGCGCGGTCGAGCCATGCCGCCTTGACCATGAATCCCAACAGGAACGACACCGCGAGCCCCGCCACCGCAGCCGCAAGCTTCCATGACTGAAGGCGAGGCCGCCGCGGCCGGTCTGGCGCCACGTCCATGAGATCGAGCTGCATCGACTCGGACCAGCCCGGCGGACGCTGATCGTTCAGCTCGATGACGTTCCAGCCGTCCTGATCGCGCGCCCCGCTCGGACGGCCTTGCAACTTGGCCGCGCGCAGCACCTGGTAAACCTGCTGGATGCGGAGCAGCTCGGCGATGTGGGCAGGAGACTGCTTCAGCCAGCGCACATTGCGCTCGCGATTGCGTACGCCCATGCGGTCGTCACGCAGGCGCACGAACCATTCGGCAGCTTCGTTACTCAGCGACATCCTCGTGACCCGTTCCTGGTCACCGTGGTTCAAACTCCCTTGCATGCCGGCATCCTCGTCGTCCATTGGAGTGGTCACAGGTCCTCCAGTCGCAATTGCATGCGCAATGTGCTGTAGGCACGTGTGAGATCGCGCAATACGATCCGATACGTCAGCCCCCTCAGCTGAGCGATCTGCTTGTAGGTCAGTCCCTCGTTCACGTGTAACAACAAAACCTCACGTTGCCGTGGCGGCAGCCGATCGACGGCGGCCTGCACGTATTCGCTCGCCCGCGTTTTGGCGAACGCGTTCTCCGGCTCGTCGCCCGCCTCGATCTGCAGTTCCTCGAGCCAGCTGTCGTCGTGCGGCCTGCGGACCCTGGAGCGCTCGCGCCATTCGTTGGCGACATTGGCCGCAATCCGGAACAGGTAGCCCTGCGGGTTGTCGACGGTGACGTCGTCGCTATAGCGCAGCAGGCGCAGGAACACTTCCTGGGCCAGATCGTCGATGTCGCCGGGCGGCACCGAGGCACGATTCCGCAGCCAGCTGCGGATGGGCTTGCGCCATTTACCGAACCACTCGATCAGCCTGCCGTCGCGAGACTCCCGCGGACGAGGCTCGGCACTTCGGGCTTCACTGCCTTCTTCAGAGCGATAGGTCTCCTGCTCGCTCTGTTCATCCTCCCTGGACGAATTCCAACGATCATTGCCACCTGACTGCTTGTGCCGATCGATCACTGAATCTGGGGCTAAGCTGGCTGAGGGAGAAATTGATTCCCTCGCCTGATTGACTGGATCAGGGGCACAGCTCATCCCTCCGGTGCGGGCGATGCCGCCGGCGTCAGCCTGTATTACGTCATATGGGGAACTACGGCTGGTGTAAACGCAGGGCGTTGGCGCTGGTTTTCCCCGAATAGCCCACATACCAGAGATTGATCTCGCGGACGAAGTACTCGGGCTGACTCGGCTTGAAGGCCAGGAAGTTCACGCGCAACCGTAGCACCTGCGGATCGTCGACGATCACCTGCGCTTCATTCAGCGAGTTCAGGTGCATGACGATGTCGCCGACACGCTCGCCTTGGTACTCGTACCAATCACGAATCCACATGAGTTCATGATCGGCGTCGATCGACACCGGTGCGCTCACCCCGCTCGGCGACAGCACCACCTGCTGATTCGCAGTCGCGTGGATCATGGGTTGCACGCCGCCGTGAATTGCCTTCCCCGTGATCGCCACCCTGCCTTCGACCACGTTCACGACAACGGTATCGCCCCGATCGGATGTCGAAAACGCAGTGCCGACGGCGCGTACCGTGCCAGCATTGGTCGCCACGATGAACGGCCGGCTCGGCTCCTTCGCCACTTCGAACAATGCCTGGCCCTGGACAAGTGTTACCTCGCGCGTCTCATCGGTGAATTGAATCCGCATCTCGGTCTTGGGAGCGACGTACACCACCGTGCCGTCCTTCAGGAGCTGTTTGTCCCAGCGCCCGGCCGCGGTCTTCGTGGTCGTATCGGTGCCAGTCAGACTCGCCCAGAACATCGCGATGATGGCCAGCACTGTACTGGCCGCGATCGCGAGATTCCTGATGTTGGATCGAGCACTCCTCGCGGCAGGCTGTTGCGCCGGGCGTGGACGCGGCCGCGTCACAGGCGCGTAGGAATCGAAATCGATGACATTCTTCGGCAGCTCGCGCCGAGTGCCGTTCTTGACAGCACGCTGTAACAGCGCGTCGACCAGACAGATGCGCGCCAGTTCTTCGAGATGAGCGGGTGATTGCAGCCAGACGCGGAGCTCACGTCGCAAATCCCGGTCCAACCCACCCAACTGGATGCGTTGGTGCCATTCCACGGCCTGCCTGGTGACAACGCCCTGTTCCGGTGTTGGATTCATGGTTTCCGGTCCCCGCTGGCTGCTCTCGAGCAGCTCACCGACCCCAATGCTTCCGTCGTGGACTGGCCGAGCCCGTCGACTCACCACCAGCCAATATAGCCAACGTGATGCGTTAGCTGTGCAGACCCCCGCGCCTTCAGGGAGACCACCCGGAATCTGAACTCCATCCCTGGGAATTGTGACGATGTCGGCGAAAAGCGCCGCCGCAAAGCAGCGCTTTTCCGTGTGCGGTTGCGGCCGATCGGTCGCTACTCGGGTAGTAGTCGGATGACGTTCGCGTTCTCGTAGGCGACCTGCACGTCGGGGCGGGCCGCGAGCATCAGTACGAACGTTTCCGGATCATCGAGCTTGACCGTGGTGAAAGGCATCGCAATCGCACCGATCGCCGGATCGGACATCACCACCTTCACTCGATTGCGACGATTGAACTGTTCGATCGCCTCGCGCACGGTTTCGCCGCGAAATTCGTAATAGCCCGTCGCCCACTGCAACTCGCGCGATGCATCGACCTGTTTGACCGGCTGCACGCCGCTGTCCGACAGGATGACCTGCTGATCTTCGATCAGCTCTGCCATTTCACCGACACGATCGATAGTGATGACGCGAGCGTCGTTGTGTTTGCTTACGGCGACTTTGCCATGAGCGACAGTCACGACCGCCGTCGATGCATTCATCAGCGACACCCCGAACTCGGTGCCGAGTGCGCGCACATCGCCGAGCTGAGTCGTGACGACGAACGGGCGATCTGGATCCTTCGCCACTTCGAATACAGCCTCGCCTGCGCTCAGCACAATGGTGCGCTGGTCTTCGTCGAACGCCCAGCGCAAGCTGGTGTTCGGCCCGATGCGCAGTACGCTGCCGTCGCTGAGCATCGCCCGATCCCACTGACCTGGGCCGGTGGCGATGCGAGTATCGTAGTACGTCGCTTTCACCGCCCATCCAGCAACGACAGTAAACGCCACGCCTGCAACGGCCGCGGCCACTTTCATCAGATGCGCACGACGCCGCTTCACTTGCAGCGCCTGCTGATGTACGACGTTCATACCTCGCGGCCCGAACGGAATCACATTCGTGTCTGTTTCCGGCTCCGCGCGCATGTGTAGCTTCGCCTTGCGCCCGTAGCCGTGATAGCGATAGATATCCAGCAAGGCTTCGACGTGACGGTCGGATGCCTTCAGCCATGCCAGATACTCGCGCCGCTCGCGGGGCGACAGATCGTTGGCCACCAGACGCACGAACCAACCCGCCGCCTGTTCGCTCAGGAGCGTGTCGATCTGCGTGTCGCTGCCTTGTTTCATACCTCTTGCCCTCAATGGCCTGCTCTTCCTAGAGGTCTTCAGCCTTCAACTGCATGCGCAGCGTGGCGTAAGCGCGGGTCAGATCCCTTAGAACGATCCGGTAAGTCACATCCAGGCGATCGGCGATCTCTTTATAGGTCAAGCCCTCGTTGACGTGCAGCAACAGCACTTCGCGCTGCCTTTTCGGCAAGCGGTCGACAGCGGTCTGCAGATGCTTGCTGACGCGATTCTGGAAAACCGTGTTGTCCGGCTGGTCGGCCGGATCGATTTGCAACTCATCGAGCCAGCTACGATCGTGTGGCTGACGAACTCGCGAGCGATCACGCCATTCATTCGCGACATTGGCCGCGATTCTGAACAGATAGCCCTGCGGATTCTCGACAGCGACATCGTCGCTATAACGCAGCAGCCGTAGAAACACTTCCTGCGCCAGATCATCCACCTCTGCGCGCGGCACCGAGGCGCGACTGGTGAACCAGCTGCGAATGGGCTTGCGCCAACGGCCGAACCAGAGCGTGAGGCGACCATTGCGAGTCTCCATCAATGTCGCGTTGTCCTTCTCGACGACATTGGGCTGCGGCGCTGGCGCGGACGCGAGCCTCGGCTCGCCGCGCTCCAAGTGCTTGTGGCGGTCGATCACTAGACTTCCCTATGTTTCAGCAGTGCGACTCGCCCGCCGCAATTATCTCACCCGCTAAAGCGAGTGTGCCTGCGCGCGGCGGCGTCCGTCATTAGGTACTGACCGGGAGCGAGCACCATGCTAGCCCCCGGAGGCTAAGAATGCCTCCGGAGGGCGTGCTGGCATTATTTATTTTCGGCAAGAAACGGGCGAAACAGCAGCTCTTTGCAAATTGCAGACACCAGTTCACGACGTTTCTGGTGATATGTCTGCAGCGCCAGCTGCAACTGCTCTTTATCGTTGTCGCTATACAGTTGACGTAACCGCACCAACTCATCGACTGCATCCTCGATGATCTCGCCTTCGATCATGCGCGCGTGATGCAACCGATCGTTGAAGTTACGAATGATATCTGCGAGCTCGCCGATGCCCGAGCGAGTCGCGATGCGCACGAACAGATCGTCGATGGTGCGCGTCAACTGATCGGGCTTGTCCGACAATGGCATCGGCGCGAAGATCTTCGATGGCATCTTCGCCTCTTCCTCTGCCGTCGCCGCTGCGTTCCATTCCCGGATCGCCGAGTCGAGCAATGTTTGATTCAGCGTGTACAGTCCACGCAATTCGTCTTCCGATGCCGTCTTGGCGAAGAAGCCTCGCTTCGGCGCGAACACGATCAATCGCTCCGCCGCCAGTCTCGTCAGTGCCTCGCGCACTGGCGTGGTACTCACACCGAGCTCTTCGGCGAGTGTACCGATCTGCAACAGCTGTCCTGGCGCGAGTGTATGCGCAAGCAGCAGCGACTTGATCCGGTCGTAGATTCCCTCCACGGCGTGATCGGTGCTGGCCTTGCGACTGCCGGTGTCTTCTCGTTTCAACACAAAGATTCGCTTGCTTGGATCCGTCGAGAGCATGGTGCGCCCTCCGTTGTTAACCTGAAGATGAAGCCCTTTGAGACGTAGATGTCCCACCCTGAAGTTCTGTCGTCACCCCTACCCCCCGGCAGCGCGTTTCTGGCTATGCGCCTGTGATATTTCATACGCGAGAGAATCTGCGGCGACCGCCGTGGATCCGACTGAGCAGGCGAAAGGCCTGAAGCCGAGCAATTCGAATAGATGACATGGCCGATTCCCTCAACCACTACCGCTGACAGCGGCGAAAAAGTCCCTTTAGATCAGGCCGCTAGGTAGCCGCACCCGTCTATCGCCGCCACAATATTCCCCGTAGCACTGGTGCCGCCGGTCCAATGTGCGTCGCGGCATCTCGAGCCATACGCAGCGATACAGGGTCGGCAAAAACTACCAGAGCCCGCCGTGATACATCGGCGAAGTAACGGCAAATTCGGAAAGTGCCTAGAGATGAACTCTCAGGGATGGACGGTCTTGGCGACTTTTTTATTCGGTTTTCGAGATTTGCGAGAAAACGGCGAAATCAGCCGGAAGACGGCTCGACCGCGAGCACGATCTTCCCCCGATGCGCACTGCTTTCCATATACGCATGAGCCTCATGCGCACGCTCCAGCGGAAACACTCGATCGACGATGGGCTTGATCGCACCGCTCGCAAGTTTCGGCCACACAACTTCCAGCAGGCGCGCTTTGATGAATCGCTTGAAAGTTACATCGCGCGGTCGCAATGCCGAGCCTGTGATCACGAGTCTGCGCTGAAGTACGCGCAGCAGGTCGGCTTCGCCTTTGACACCGCCTTGAGTGGCGATGATCACCAGCCTTCCCTCGACCGCAAGCGACGCAATGTTCTTCGACAGGTAACTGCCGCCTACCATGTCGAGCAGCACATTCACGCCGCGTTTGCCGGTTTCTTCAGCGACCACAGCGACGAAGTCTTCTGTCTTGTAATTGACCGCTCGCTTCGCACCGAGCTGCTCGCAGAAACGACACTTGTCATCGCTGCCCGCCGTCGTGAAAACCGTGTGACCGAGCGCGTTGGCGAGCTGAATGGCGGACACGCCGATGCCACTGGTCCCACCGTGCACCAGCAACGTCTCACCCGGCTGCAATCGGCCGAACTCGAACACATTGCTCCAGACGGTGAAATAGGCTTCGGGAAGCGACGCCGCTTCGACCATGCCGAGCGAACCGGGGATCGGCAGTACTTGCGCTTCATCCACCGCGCAGTATTCGGCGTAGCCGCCACCTTGCAGCAGCGCGCACACCCTGTCCCCGACTTTGAAATCACGAACGGAAGATCCGACCGCAGTGACGGTTCCAGCGCACTCCAGTCCCGGGTAACTCGGCGCGCCGGGCGGTGGCGGATAACCGCCTTTGCGCTGGAGTACGTCGGCTCGATTGATTCCGGCCGCCGCTATCTTGATCTGCACCTCGGTTGCTCGAGGCGCAGGTACAGGACGGTGGGCAACGATGAGCGCCTCCGGACCACCGGGTTGGGGAACATCAATGATCTTCACAACTGCACCTTCAACCCGGTTCGTCGACTCTCGTCGTCAGTTCTTTACGCCTTCGGCACGCAGATCGGCGAGGCGGTCGAGATCAACCTGCTCCGCAGCCTTACGCAGCTCGCCCACATTGCGCGCACCGCCTTCCACCTTGACGGTGAATCGATCGCCGACGATCACCGTGTACTGGCCTTCAGAGGCGTTGCTGTCCCACTCCTCATGGATCAAACGACCGTCCTCGCGAAAAGTTTTCTCGCGGCGACCATATTCTTCGCGCTCGCCTTCCACGCCGGCCCAGCTGGCCAGGCCGAGGAGGCCCTTGGCGCTGCCGGCATCGGTGATTTCGAGCCTGACCTGACGGCCCGAATCGTCGGAGTACGTGGCCGTTGCTGTCGAAACCTGCAGACCCAACGCGCCGGAACGCTCGGCGGAAAGGCTCGAGCGGTTCAGACCCGCCAGTTGATTCGGCACGAACGACTTCAAACGATCCGGCGCCAGCGATTCGACCTGCTGACCGCCACCCATCGCTGCGCCAAACACAGCCTTCAGCGCCTGCTCTTGCGCCGCTTGATCGCCCGACTTCTGGGCTTCCTCGAGCTTCTTGTTGGCGGCTTCCATCTCCTCGCCCCACTTCTGCATCTTGCCGAGCGGGCTGTTCTCGTCGAACTTCACGTCGTCACTGCGCGATGAGCTGTACGTCGCGCCGCTCATCATGCTGCCGACGCCCGCGACGCTGCCGACCACCACGCCGATCACGGCGCCAACAATGATCGCAATGATGACGATTACGGCCGTGTAACCAGCGGCCTTTTCCGGCGGACACTTCATGGTGTGCGGCAGGCCCAGGTACATGAGATAGATGCTGTAGATGCCACCGGCAATCATCAACAGGACGCCGAGCCCCGGAACGATCTGCGCGATGCCCGCGACCCAGCTCGCGGTGTACGCAAACACGACGACCTTGAAGGCTTGAATGTTGTTCTTCTCGCCGCCAAAGGTCGGTGCGAGCGCATCGACGATCAAAGCCAGCACATAGAGCATCGCCAGGGCCAGCACGTAGCTCATCACCATCGTGGTCAGGCCGGCGCCGATGCCGACGCGGAACGTGCCGGCGAACATCACCGTCGTGCCGATCACGCTCATCTTCAGGAACGTGAAGATCACTGGAATGGCGGCCAGCCAGATGGCGTAGCCCTTGTACAGGTCTGCGACCGTGGTCGGCTCGCCGGCGATCACCGGCCACTCGCTCTTCGGGGACAGCAGAATCGCTTTAGCGCGAGCCATTATTTTGTTGAGATCCACAAGGACTCTCCTGGTTCGTGTTGATTGAATTGGCGCAGGGAGCGATTCGGTCCCGCCGGCGACGCCGGGGTGCCAATAAGTATCTAATTTTTATCGGAAATTATCAATTATCGCCCCAGCTCACCGCATGCCGGCGCGCTCGGTAAAGCACTCTGGGTGCTTTCGCAGCCGCACCGCACACATGCACTGTATGCCAGAGGCCGGGGGACCGCGCACTGATCAAAAGGCCTAATCGGCCAAAGGCGTGACCAACTCCACATAACGTGAGTATGCGTTCGCCAACTCCATCTGCCGTGGCGTGCTGCACGCCGGCTCGAAGATGGCTGACGATGCAACCAGCACGCACACACATCGGGCTCGCGATACCGCGACATTGAGTCGATTCAAGCTGTACAGGAACTCCATGCCTCGTGGCGCATCGGCCGGCGATGAAGTCGTCACCGAATAGATGACGATCGCCGCTTCCTGACCCTGGAACTTGTCAACAGTGCCGACGCGAGCCTGGGGCAGCCGGCGCTGAATCTCGAACACCTGCGCGTTGTAGGGCGCGATGATCAAGATGTCCTCGAGCGTGATCGGCCGGGAGCGACCGTCGCGATCGATCCACGTTGCCGCTGCCGCCAGAGTCTCTTCGACCAATCGCTGCACGGCTTCCGCCTCTTCTGGCGAGGAGTTCTGGTTTCCTGCATGCATCACCGGCAGGTATCGCAGGCCGGCGCCGCGAATACGACCCTGCGATTGCACCTCCTGTTGACCCAGGCCCACTCGACACGAGAGCCGCCCTTCGTAGAACAGCTCCGAAGTGAAGGCACAGATATCCGGGTGCAAACGCCAGGTGTGCTCCAGGAACAATCCCTGTTCTTTTCCGATGGTGGCCGAACCATCGAGCAGATGTTCGAGTGCCGACACGTCCGTGCCTTCGGGATGGCTGCCCTGAATCGGTTGCTCCAGTTGCTGCGGATCGCCGAGCAATATCAAGGTTCGACAGGCTTGCGAGACGGCGAGAACGTTGGCCAACGACATCTGCGCGGCCTCATCCACGAACAGCGTATCCACTGCCTCGAGGGCATCCGGACGCGACCACAGCCATGCCGTCCCTGCCAACACCTGGCACGAAGCGCCGAGCGCCGCGAGCGCCTTCTCGTTGTCCGTCTCGAAACGGATGCCGGGTGCATCGGCCGTCTTCTCGCCAACCTTCTGCACACATTGAATGGCGATTCCGGCGTGGTCGGCCTGCTCCACCGCCTTGTCCAGCAGATTGCGGATGACTTTGTGACTGTTGGCCGTCACTCCCACCTTCTTCCCAGCCTTCACCAGCGCGCAAATCATCTGCGCAGCGGTAAACGTCTTGCCTGCGCCTGGCGGCCCCTGGATCGGCAGAACGCCACTCGCGAGCTTGGTCGCCAGTCGAACAGCGGCATCGCTCGCCGACTCACCTTCCCGCTGCACCGGTTCGTCGCCTGAGCGAGGAGGAACCTTCATCAGCAAATCTCGCGCGGCTTGATATGCACCTGAACCCATGAGGCCGTTATCGGCTACATGAGTACCAAGGCGAAGCAACGCGCCGGCCATCGCATCCGTTGGCACTGAATCGTGTGCGAACGCCGCCTGCGGATGAAGGGATGCCGTGTCCACACGTTTCTTGATGTCGATCGTGCCGGTTTCGACCGAGATTGCGCTCACCGTCCCCCATCTTTGTTTGGCGCTCGAAAACAGGTGGTCGCCTTCACTCAACTCCAGTTCCTGCGGCGGAAACTGATATCGATGAATCGGCGCTCGTGTGGTCCCACCGACGCCGCCTCGGAACACGAGCCCGGCGACGCCCGCGCGCTCGTCCAACAGACCCTCGGGATTCAACTCGGCAAGACGAAAGAACTCCCACCAAGATGCTTTTTGCTCCCGCCGATGCCAATCGAGCGAATGCGCAAGTATCCAGCGCGCCTGCTGCTCGGCAGTCCGCTCCTTATCATCGACCGGCACGTCAGCGGTGAGGCGCTTCACCAAAGCGGCCACTTGCCGTTGCCGTTCATCCAACTCCAGCGGCGGCTCTGGATTGCCCACCGCCGGCCGCGAAATCAGGGCGCCGCTGGCGACCGTTTCGCTTCTGATCTTCTCCAACCAGTCCCGCAGCCGCAGCGCCGACAGGCAATCGTCGCGGTTGTAGCGGAGCACGATGTCCTTGCTCTCCTCGCTAATGGAACCTGCGTCGTCGAGTTCGAGACGTGCCTGCAGCTTCGCCAATGCGCTTCGAACATCGATCAGCGGCACGCTACGGTTGAAGTCGTAGAAAGCCTCCAGATTCTTGATCGAGTATCGCTCCACGCTGGCGCGAATGCTCTGTCGTGCAATGGTGTAGAGATCGACGAACAGCGACGCGCGCAGCATCCGGTCGATCTCATCTTCGCGCGTCGCGTACCGACCCATCAGCCGCTTGAGCGCGCTCGGCTCATAGGGTGCGTAGTGATAGATATGAAGCCCTGGATACCGAGCCCACCTCGCCATCACGAAGTCGACGAAACGCTCGAACGCCCGACGTTCTTCCTCTCGCGAGAACGCCCACTCCGCGACGTAGTTACGCGCCCCACTCGCATCCGTGGTGACGTAGCCAAACAAGAACTCCAACCCATCCTCGCCGACAAACGGATCCGCCTCGAAATCCAGAAAAATGTCGCCAGGCGAAGGCTCCGGCAGCCGATACAGCCCCGCATTCTGGGCGAGCGGCAATTTTTCAAAGATCGGCTCCGCGCTCTGCCGCCCCTCCCATTGGACACGCGCCTGCTCACGAACCCGCTCGAACGACTGCACCACACCGCGCTCAGGCTTCCACGGCAGCGGCATGGGCAAGTGCGCCAGGCTAGTGAGCGTCGTGACATTGTGCCGGGACAGCTCTGCTATCTGCGCCTCGGAAATTCCGGCGACCAGACATAGGTGATCGTCGTTGCGCCGGCGAGCATCGCAATCGCGCCGCCAACGACAGACGTCACAGTGATCCTTCGGATTCGGATAGGTCGTCACGCCATCCGCTATCGTCAGCGATCGCTCCAACGCCGCGCGCACTTGGCGATAGTAGGCAGCGTATGCCGCCGTTCTGTACGGAGTGGGCACGAATCCACGACCCGGCGTCACCACGTACATGTGCTCAGGCGTCTTCCCTTGAGCACTGGCGAGCAGGTCCGAATACAGGGACAGCTGCAGTACCGTACCGCCCTTCGTCTCCCGGGCCAGCTTGGTATCGACCACTTCGTACGACCAATCGCCAAGCGCGCTCTCGCCCGGCGTTCGAAGAAGCACGTCCGTGCGACCGCTCCAAGCGCCTTCCAGCAACGCACCCTGCACGATGACGTCCGCGCCGGCGCGCAGGGCCATCAGTGTTTGTTCCACCTGTGCCTGCGAGACGCCATTGCCTTCGATCTCGACTACCTGAAGACCACGCGAACGCAGGTGATCAACATACGCGCGCTCGTGAGCAGCGCCGCGCTCCCTCAGCACTTCGAGCGACGGATCCCACACATCCGGCTTCGATAACGCACCGCTGGCAACCAGCGCATCCAGGTGCGTCAGGTGATGGCAGTTGAGATAGCCGACCAGATCGGAAGCGCTGAGCTGCAGCGCGTGACCGCGTTTGAGCAAGAGAATCCCTATCGCCGGATGTTGTTGGAGGCGCGACTCTACACCGCGCATCCGGCGCTGCGATATCGCGGGGATCGAGATGGGGCAGCCATTGCCTCCCCCTCTCCCGCTTGTCTGAAGCAAAAGAAGCTGGCCGCATTGGCGATCGTTCGGCCCATTCGAGAGGGGAGTCCAATGAACCTGGGATTCGAGACGTGTGGCAATGCGACCCTGATCGTCTATGACGGCGGCGTGCCGGTGCTCGTTACCGATCCGTGGATTTCGGGAGCGCAGTACTTCGGCTCCTGGATGCTGCCCTATCGATTTACTTCACAACAGACGGAGGCATTCGCCGCCACTCGTCACGTCTGGCTCTCCCATGGACATCCCGATCACCTGAACCTCGAATCGCTCGCCACCTTCCGCGACAAGACCGTCCTCCTGCCGCGACATCACGGCGGAAGAATCCTTCACGATTTGAAATCTGCTGGCTTCCGCGCCTATGAGCTCGCGGATGACTGTTGGGTGCGGATATCGCCGCACGTCCAAGTTCTTTGCTGCGCCGATTGGAATCAGGATGCCGCCCTCCTCATCGCTCTGGGCGAAAACTGCGCTGTCCTGAACCTGAACGACGGTTCCGCGCTCGGTAGCCGGGCGACGCTCCATGCTCGCCTCCAGTCGTTCAAACGGCGCTTCGTGCTCAAGCTGTTCAGCAACGGCACCGCCGACATGATCAACTTCTTCACCGAAGACGGGAAGCGCATCGAACCGATGCCGGCCGAGTCGAGGCCGCTCGGGTACTGCTACAGCGGCCTGCTAAGAAAGTGGTCCGGCACGCACACGGCTCCCTTCTCCTGTCATCACGTGTTCGCAAGGACCGATTCGCAGTGGGCATCCAACTACGAGCTTCCGATCGAGGCACACAGCGCCTGCTTCAAGTCGACACGAGGAGAGTTCATTCCCGGCTACTTCTCTTACGATGTCTCCAAGGACCGTATCACCGAAACGCCGATGGAGATGGCTCCGCGGGAATTCAGAGAACCGCGCGAGTTCGGCGATGACTGGTCGGAACCGCTCGATCGCCAGGACGCGCAAACGGTGCGCGCGTACTTCCAGAAATTCGACCACCTGCGGCAGAAGTTTCAGTTCATCAACACGCGCGTGGGCGGCCAGGACAATGTTGTGGATCTCGGCGGCCCGAAGGGGCGCGGCATCACTTTCGAAGCGCCCCGCCACTCTCTGATGACCGCCATCAACTACGAAATCTTCGACGACTTGCTGATCGGCAACTTCACCAAGACCACCCTCCATGGCGGCGTGCGCTCGCTGTACCCCGACTTCACTCCGTATGTCGCCAAGTACGGCGATAACGGCCGGGCGTTCAGCATCGGCGAGCTGAACGACTATTTCCGAGCCTACCGCAAGGACTCCGGCTTCCACGGGTGGTTCGAGCAGGTACGCGTGGATTCATCTCGAAGGATTCGGCGCTCGGTGATCGCGAAGCTACGCTCAAGCACGCCTGCGCTATATCAATTCGCCCGCCGCGGCTACCGACGCTTCATTGCCTGAACAGCGAGGCGGAGAGCCTGCTCACAACACAATAAGGGGAATTGCAGGACCGCTTAGACGGGATCAAGGAGCATGCAGCCCCATCCTTCCTGGAGAGGCTGCACATTCTCCACAGTGCGCCGGTGCCGGTTCGAAAGATTCGCAGCGGATCTCATCCATGAGACCCACTACAAACCACCCAAGGGCGAACCATAGCACCTAGGTCCTTGGTGATCTTTATCGGTCTCTGCTCACATTGACCGGATCACATTGTGACCTTAACCCCCTCCTGTTCGCAACGTGAACTATTATTTTTCATCTCCGGAAGTTGCCTTATTGCTGTTAACCAACAGGAAGCGTTATCTACCGAGCGGCAGGGGGACGGTCATAAATCCTTTAGGAACCGTCATGAATCAGAAAAATGAGGAGATGAGGGACGACTTCGTTCAAGGGATTGAGTTGATCGAATTGGGAGATGCCGTCGAGGAGACTCGTCAAACGAGTACGACCCCGTGGATCTCGGACAGCTGCTGCTGGTATACCTATTTGGGCGAATAGCAAAACGGCCCGGTGAGGGCCCGCACTCAGTGACGGGCCCTCTCGTGACATTCAGTTAAAAATCCTTCGCCACCCGCAAATACGCGAATCTCTGCCTTAGGTCCGCTTGCGACATATCGAATCCGATCGTGAATCCTGCGTTCGCAAAGTCCACGTCTTCATCAAACACGTTCAATGCTCCGACCGTGATCTTCAAACCATCGAAGAACGATTGTTCGAACACGTTTCCCAGTTCCAACCACGTTTGCATATCGATGATTGTTCGAGAGGGCAGACGCCGGTCCAGGACCCCAGTCAAATCCGAATCTTGATAGCTCGGCGTAAAGGCAGCTGTCGTAGAAACACCCCAACCCCTCCCTTCCCAGGTTAGCGATCCAATCAGCCGCCATTCTGGAATTGTTCCCAAAGAATTCGCAATTCCGACCTGATCTACTGACTCGATCGGGCCTAGATCTTCGGAAACAAACTCATCAACCCAAGTCGCCGACATCGCCATCTTCAGGCGACCCAAGCTGCCCACGATACGGTAGGAGAGATCGAGATCGATGCCGCGGGTTTCCAGCCGACCGTAGTTCAGTAGCGAAAAATCCACCGACTCGAGCGCACCAGGCCAGCTCATCACCCTGTCGGCATCCGTCGGCGCGAATCGCGCAACACGCCCTGGCATTTCTTCCAGCCTCTCCAATGCGGCCGGATGCGGTAGCACGATGCGATCTTCCATGACGACTCGCCAGTAGTGCGCCCCCCATTGCAGCCCTGACCAACCGCTGTCCCGATATGTAACGCCGGTGGTGAAGGAATACGCGGAAACATTCTCGAGGTCTTGATTGCCGCTGCTGACAACCCTGACGGGAGATAGCGCGCCCCCGCGCCGCGGGTCGGCGAGAAAGGCCAGGAACTCCGACCTTGGAAAGGACAACTCGGCCAACGAGGGAGGCCTGAAGCTGGTGCCATAAGCCGCTCGCACCAACCAGTTCGGACTCGGATGCCAGATGAGACCATATTGTGGGTTCACCGAATCATCGCCTCCCTCATACGAGTCGGCTCGCACTGCCATTTTGAGCGTCAGTTGCTCCAAGAGTGGCAGCTTTAACTCTGCGAATTGAGAGACAATGTCGCGACCGTTCTCCAGCGGCGCAGTGTCGCGGGCTTTCACTTCCTCGCGGCGGAACTCTCCTCCAATTACAACTTCGCTTGTGCCACCGGGCATACGAAATAGCGGCCCGCGCAGGAATCCGGAAAGCAACCATGCTCGCGAGAGATAATCGGATCCTTGATCACGCACCAAAGACGACAGCAACGCGTCACTTCCGGCCGGACCATCCACGAATGGATTCAGCGCGGTTTGCGGATCTGTCGACCGCAGTGCCCCTTGGACTCGCATGAGGTCCAGTTCATTTGCTATCGCGACGTCGGCACTATCGTCACTTCTGGTCAGCGCCAACTCCCAATCCCAGCGACTCAGCCCGCCGCGACCTCCAACCACCAATCGCGTGGACCGACCCTCCGTCAACTGGGAGATGGGCTTGGTCCCGGCGGGCGAAAAGTCAACTCTGACTGGCTGTCCAAAGGGATTGAACGGATTCTCGGCGGGCACGAGCTGTCCCGTCAGGGCGGGCAAGCCACCTTGAATCATGATGTCACTCGTGCTCACCAACATTTCACCAAAGATGGTGGAACGCTTACCCAATGAAATTTCGGCTGAGCCGACAGCCGACAATCGTTTCAGATCAGGAACAAAAGACGTGGTTCGTCGCGCACTGTAGAGATTCACGTCTCCCGCGGTCGCCAGAAAATCTTCCGGGCGAAGACCAACACCCGTACTACCAACGGGAACCGATGCTTGCGATGTGGGCAACCCTGGGAGGGGCGCACCTGTAAGCGAATAAACGTTTGCCCGTGGCGCCGCAGTCACGCGCCAATCTCTGCCCCCGAAGCGCCGATAGTCCTGATTCCTCCAAAGATCACGCTCAGCCCCAACGAGCATGGAGCGATCGAAGTAGTCGAGGGTGAGCGCGGATTTGTAACGCTCCCCCGACTTACCAACGGAACCCGCGATCCTCCGCTCCTCCGCCCCTCCAGCTGCACCGCCGTAGTGGACATAAACATCCGGCGTCGGAACCTCCTTTCTCATGATGATGTTGATGACACCACCGATAGCGTCGGAACCATAGATCGCCGAAGCAGAGTCGGACATGACCTCTATCCGTTCCACGGCCGTGAGCGGAATAGTGTTCAGGTCGAACGCGTTCAGACTCACGCTGGTCGCGCTCGGTGGCGCTCTGCGACCATTGATCAGCACCAACGTGGTATCCACACCCAACCCGCGCATCTGAAAGTGCTGCGCGGCGCTCCGTTGAGTCCATTCGGCGGAGGAGAAGGGTTGTTGGGGAAAATAAGTCGCCAGACCTGGCAGTGATGAGATCCCGAGGCGCTCGATCTGCTCCCGATCATAAACCCGAATCGGCGCCGGCCCCTCGCCGCCTCCTAGCCGCGTGCCGGTCACCTCGATAGCGTGCTGGCCGCCTTCGCCCTCGGGGGGAACGACGACGCCAGGATAGATTCGAACCGTGTGATCGCCCTTCCATGCCGCGAGCAGAGTGCTGCCAGCGAGGATTTTGTTGAGCGCATTGCGGGCAGACAGGCGTGCGCGGAAGCCTTCGAGCCGCAGGACATCCACCTCGGTGGCTCGCGAGTCGACCGTGACTTGAACGTCGGTTTGTTGGGAGAATTGTTTGATCGCTTCGAGCAGCGATCCGGCGGAGATATCTAGTTCGTATTCATTCTTGCTCGAGTCGTCCAGCGCCCACAACAACGGTGCCCATCCGCATAGAAGCACGATGGCCAGCGTCCTCGAAACGTGCCCAAGGCTGAAGGCCACTGTGGCTCATTCCGGAAGCAGACGCAGCGTTTTATGTTCGCGGTCTTCACTCACTGCAACCCCCTCCTGGCTCTCCATTGCCTCTTTGAAATCTTTTACTGAATCGATCCGCATGCGTGCATAACGGACTTGCTTATCTGCGACGGCGGGATCTTCGATGATGACCTGAGTGGCGTGGCGACGGTTGAACTGCCGCGCCATCTCGCCGACGGTGGCGCCATCTTCGAAGTGGACCCAGCCGGTGGTCCACTCCAGGTCGGCTTTGGCATCGACCTGGATTTTCTGTGGCTCGATCACACCGCCGGCTTCGATGTCGTAGCTGGGTGCGAGGTGCAACTTCTCGTCGCGAGTCAGCATCATGGCGGAGGAATCCGTCTCCCCATGACGGATCACCTTGACGACGCCTTCCTCCACGATCGTCGTGATGCCCGCCTTCATATCGACGTCGACGCTGAAGCGAGTGCCCACGGCAATGATGTCGGCCACCGGCGTTCTGACAATGAAGGGCCTGCGCACATCCTTGGCCACATCGAACGCCGCCTGGCCGTGATGGAGATGGACGATGCGCTGACCCGGAGTGAACTCGACCTTCACCTGAGTGCGCGCATCCAGGTGAATCGAGCTGCCGTCATCGAGAGTCTTGTGCTGCCACTCACTCGCCACGGTTTCGACGACGCCGACGGGACGATCGAACGTGGCGAGCCCCAGCAGAGCAGTGGCCATCAAGGTTGAGACGGCTGCTGCGATCTTCCAACGCAACTTCGTATCCGCTTTGCGCTTGACCTTGGCGCTGACCGTCTTGCTGGGCTGATAGTCGTACTGAGATGCACCGCCGCCGAAATGACCTTCGACCACGTTCGTGTCGCCAATCTCATTCACCGCATCGAGCAGACGCTGCCGGCCGAACTGGCCGTCCAGATCGCACATGCGCAACATCTCTGCAACGTTCTCGGGAGAACGCTTCAGCCACTTCAACAGCTTCTTGCGGTCGGAGCGACGCATCACCGGCTCGTCGGAGCAGCGGAGATACCAATAGGCAGCTTCTTGGCTAATCATACGCGTTCGGTCCGATCCTGTTGACATGTCGCGTCCCTCTTGTGGTTCCTTCACTTGAGGTCTTCCGGATCCAGCCGGGTCCGCAGCTGGCTGTAGGCGCGGGACAGATCACGCAGCACGACGCGTGGCGACAACTCGAGTCGCTCGGCGATCTGCTTGTAGGTCAGTCCCTCGTTCACTCGCAACAGTAGAACCTGACGCTGCCTTGGCGGCAGCTTGTCGACGGCGGCCTGCACGTTTGCATCGCTGCGGGCCTGACTCACTGAATTCTCTGGTTCCTGATCGGGCTCGATCAGCAAATCTTCGAGCCACTCCTGATCGTGCGGTTTGCAAACCCGCGCCCGCTCGCGCCATTCACTCGCGACGTTGCCCGCGATACGCAACAAATATCCCAAAGGATTCTCGACTGCCGTCTTCTCGCTATATCGCAGCAGCCGCAGAAACACTTCCTGCGCCAGATCGTCCAACTCCGCAGCGGGGACCGAGGCACGCCGCGACAACCAATGTCTCACCGGCTTGCGCCAGTCCTTGAACCATTGTGCGAAGCGGTTGTTGGAGCTGCCCTGATCGCCCGACGGTGGCCCTTCTGAAGCCACGGTTTCTCGTCGCACCTCGATAGCGCGCGCAGGCGAGTCAACGTCGACTTCCCCGTAACTTCGACGATCGATCACGAGCATTCCCTAAAGCGGCGTGTCTTGCCCGACCACCCTCATGCATCGCTCCTCCTTGTATCCTGTCGCCGGCGAGTTATGCAAAAGGGGTTTCCACTGAGGTGGACCGGTCAAGGTCCGGAAATTAACCCTGGAGGTGCCACGCACTTCGTGGTCGCGTTCAGTTCTTCGCTCGTGATAAATGAGATAGGACTAAACGGCAGAATAAAGCCCGGGTGATTACTCACACGCAACGGGATGACGGCTTGTCCCCTCGCGGAGACAAGCCACTTCAACGAATGTTTCTAATAGATGACGTTTTGACTGAACGTCGTACCGTTCGGCGAGGACGCCGAATCAGTGTGCGGAGCGTGCTGCTTTCTTCGGCACGTACAGATCGGTCAACGTGCCTTCATACGCTTCGGCCGAGAACATCACCGTCTCCGACAAGGTCGGGTGCGGATGGATCGTCAAACCCAGATCGGTGGCGTCGGTGTTCATCTCGATCGCCAGCGCGATCTCGGAGATCAGGTCGCCGGCGTTGGGACCGACGATGCCGCCACCAATGACACGATGCGTGGCGGGATCGAACAACACTTTGGTCATGCCGTCATCACGTCCGAGCGTGAGTGAGCGAGCATTGGCCGACCACGGGAAGCTGCCCTTCTCGAATGCGATGCCTTTGGCCTTCGCCTCGGTCTCGGTGACGCCGACCCATGCGATCTCCGGATCGGTGTATGCGACCGACGGAATCACGCGCGCATCGAAGAAACGTTTCTCGCCATGTGCGACTTCGGCGGCGAGCTTGCCTTCATGCGACGCCTTGTGAGCGAGCATGGGCTGACCGGCGATATCGCCGATGGCGAAGATGTGCGGAACGTTGGTGCGCATCTGCTTGTCGACGGGAATGAAGCCGCGCTCGTTGACCGCCACACCGGCAGCTTCCGCGCCGATCTTCTTGCCATTCGGGCTGCGACCGACCGCGACCAGTACCTTGTCGTAGATCTGCGGCTCGATGGCCTGTTCGCCCTCGAACGTGACGCGAATGCCTTCCTTCAACGCCTCGATCTTGGTGACCTTGGTCTTCACCATGATCTTTTCGTAGCGCTTGCCGATGCGCTTCTCCAGCGGACGCACCAGATCCCGATCACAACCGGGGATGAGTCCTTCGGTGAGCTCGACGACACTGACCTTGGTGCCCAGCGCGTCATAGACGCACGCCATTTCCAGACCGATGATGCCGCCGCCGATGACCAGCATGCGCTTCGGCAAATCCAGTTCTAGCGCACCGGTGGAGTCGATGATGCGCGGATCGTCGGGCATGCCCGGCAGCCGAATGACTTCGGAACCCGCGGCGATGATGCATTTCTTGAACGAGATCTTGCGCGCACCTTCTCCCGGTGCGTTCTCACCCTTCGACAGCACCGTGGTTTGCGGCGTGATGTCGGTGTTCGCGATCTGCATCTCGTGCGGAGAAACGAACGTGCCGATGCCACGAATGACTTCGACCTTGCGCTGTTTCGCGAGCATGCCGAGCCCGCCGGTCAGCTTGGCAACGACCTTCTCTTTCCAGCCGCGCAGCTTGACGGTGTCGATCTGCGGCTTGCCGAAAGTAACGCCAGCGACTTCCATCTCGTGCGCTTCTTCGATCACCTTCGCGGCGTGAAGCAAAGCCTTCGAGGGAATGCAGCCGACATTCAGACACACGCCACCGAGTTGCGGCCAACGCTCGACCAATGCGACCTTCATGCCGAGATCGGCGGCACGGAATGCAGCGGTGTACCCGCCAGGGCCGGCGCCGAGCACGACCATGTCGAAGTCGTACGAGCCACCCGACGTGTCCTTCGCAGGCGTCGGGGCAGTTGCTGGTGCACTAGAGGCAGCGGCTTTCGCGCGTTGCTCGCGGACAATGGTGTCCGTGAACGGGACGTCCTCTTCTTCCTTGGCGGGCGCAGGCGCTGCAGCCTTGGTTTCTTTCTTCGCAGCAGGCGGATCTTTCTCCGCCGGAGCTGCGGCATCCGCAGCCTCGACTTCGAGGATCAGACTGCCTTTGGAAACGCGATCGCCCTTCTTCAAGGAGATCGACTTGACGACGCCGGCCGCGGGCGACGGCACATCCATCGTCGCCTTCTCGGTTTCGAGTGTGACGAGCGGAGTTTCCAGCGCGATTTCATCGCCCGGCTTGACGAGCACATCGATGACTTCGACGTCCTTGAAGTCGCCGATATCGGGAACATTGACTTTGGTCACGGCACGGCCTCGATGAGCCCACGGACGTCAGCGAGCTTCTCCGCAAGGAAAGTAGTGAAGCGCACGCCGGCAGCGCCATCGATCACACGGTGATCGTAGGCCAGGGTGAACGGCAACATCAGGCGAGGAACGAACTGGCCGTCCTGATAAACGGGCTTGAAGCTCGACTTCGCGACACCGAGGATCGCCACTTCCGGTGCATTGATGATCGGCGTGAACCCCACGCCGCCGATGCCACCGAGGCTCGACACCGTAAACGTCGCGCCTTGCATCTCGGTGACCTTCAGCTTGCCATCACGCGCCTTCGCAGAGAGATCGGCGAGCTCGCGGGCGATCTCATATATATCCTTCTTGTCGGCGTCCTTGATCACCGGCACGACCAGACCGCCCGGAGTGTCCGCTGCAAAGCCCAGGTTGAAGTACTTCTTGACGATGAGGTTCTTGCCCGAAGACTCCAGCGAGCTGTTCACGTTCGGGAACTGCTTCAACGCCAGCACGCAGGCACGCAGCACGAATGCGAGCGGCGTGAGCTTGATGCCCTGCTTCTCGGCTTCGCCCTTGAGCTTCTTGCGTGTTTCTTCCAGCTCCGTGATGTCCGCCTCGTCCATCTGCCAGACGTGCGGAATGTTCAGCCAGCTGGCCTGCAGATGCGGACCGGAAATCTTCTGGATGCGGCTGAGCGGCTTGACCTCGATCTCGCCGAACTTGGAGAAGTCGACTTCCGGAATCTTCGGCAGCGCGCCGCCACCGGCCGTAGCGGCGCCTGCCGGCGCGGCTGAAGTGAGCGCTTGTTTGACGAAGCCTTTCACGTCGTCGGGCGTAATGCGGCCTTTCGGTCCGGTGCCCTTGATCCGAGTCAGATCGGCGCCGAGCTCGCGAGCGAACTTGCGAACCGATGGGCTCGCGTACGCACGAGCGAAACCAGCCTCATCGATCTGCGGCAACCCTTTGGGCGCGGATGGAGCTGTGCTTGCCGGAGCGGGAGCCGGCGTCGGCTCAGCCTTCTTCGCAGGAGCAGGAGCAGCCGGCGGAGCAGCCGCCTTTGCGGGTTCGCTGCGCGGAGCCTTCGGTTCTTCCGTCGCGGCCTTTGCAGCGGGAGCTGCGGCGCCGCCTTCAAGCAGACCGATCAGAGCGCCCTTGGAAACGCGATCGCCTTTCTTCAACGCGAGCGACTTGACCACACCGGCGGCGGTGGACGGCACGTCCATCGTCGCCTTCTCGGTCTCGAGCGTCAGCAGCGGCGTGTCGACTTCGACGCGATCGCCGAGCTTGACCAGCACGTCGATGACTTCCACGTCTTTGAAGTCACCGAGATCGGGCACGCGAACTTCGCCGCCTCCAGACGAAGCATCACCGGAAGCGGGTTGAACCGGCGCTTCAGCTTTCGCCGGCGCACCGGCGGTGCTCTCCGATTGTTCCTTGCTGATCGAAGGCGTGGAAACCGGCTCTTCGACCGCACCACTCGACTTCTTTGCGCCTGCTGGCGCCGCGCCGCCGCTGGCCTCGATCTGGCCGATCAAGCTGCCTTTGGAAACTCGGTCGCCCTTCTTCAACGCCAGTGAAGTGACAACGCCGGCGGCCGTGGACGGCACGTCCATGGTCGCCTTCTCGGTCTCGATCGTCAGCAGCGGAGTGTCGACGTCGATCTGGTCACCGGGCTTGACCAGCACGTCGATGACTTCGACGTCCTTGAAGTCACCCAGGTCCGGGACTTTGATATCTGTAGCCATGCTTGATTGACCGGACCCTTACTGCGTAACCGGATTCGGCTTGTCCGGATCGATGTTGAATTTCTTGATCGCGCCTTTGACGGTCGCCATGTCGAGCTTGCCTTCATCCGCGAGAGCACGGAGCGAAGCCACCACGATATGCGCGGCGTCCACTTCGAAATGCCGGCGAAGCTCGGCTCGCGAGTCGCTGCGGCCGTAACCATCGGTGCCGAGCACGACGAAACGACCTGGGACCCACTGACGAATCTGGTCGGGCACGATGCGCATGTAGTCCGTCGATGCGATGAACGGACCGGTGCGATCGCCCAGCACCTGCCGCACATACGGCACCGCCTGCGGCGCATCCGGATGCAGCATGTTCTTACGCTCGACATCCAACGCTTCACGGCGCAGCTCGGAGAAACTGGTCGCACTGAAGATATCGGCCGGCACGCCGTAATCCTTCTCGAGAATCTCGGCAGCCTTAATGACCTCCCGCAGGATGGTGCCGGACCCCATCAGGTTCACCCGCACCTTGCCCTTGCTGCCCGCCTGGAGCAGATACATACCCTTGAGGATGCCGGCCTCCGCGCCCTTCGGCATGGCCGGGTGCGCGTAGTTCTCGTTCATCACCGAGAGGTAATAGAAAACATCTTCCTGCTCGGCAAACATGCGACGCATGCCATCCTGAATGATGACTGCGAGCTCGTATGCGAACGTCGGGTCGTAGGCGACACAGTTCGGAATCGTGCTCGCCGCGAGATGGCTATGACCGTCCTGGTGCTGCAAGCCCTCGCCCGCGAGCGTCGTGCGGCCCGCAGTGCCACCCAACAGGAAGCCGCGAGCCTGGCTGTCGCCGGCCGCCCAGATGAAGTCGCCAACGCGCTGGAATCCGAACATCGAGTAATAGATGTAGAACGGAATCATGTTCACGTTGTGGTTGGCGTACGCGGTGCCCGCCGCGATGAACGAGGCGAGCGCGCCGCCTTCGTTGATGCCTTCCTCGAGAATCTGACCCTTCTTGTCTTCCTTGTAGAACATCAGCTGGTCGGCGTCCTGCGGCGTGTACAGCTGACCCGCCGAGGAGTAGATGCCGACCTGGCGGAACATGCCTTCCATACCGAAGGTGCGTGCTTCGTCAGGGACGATCGGCACGACGTTCTTGCCGATGTTCTTGTCCTTCACCAGCGTCTGCAGGATGCGCACGAAGGCCATCGTGGTGGAGAACTCACGATCGCCCGAGGACTGCAGCAGCGAGTCGAACGTTTCCAGCGGCGGCACGATCAGCGACGGCGCGTTGGCACGACGCTGCGGCAGCGGACCGCCCAGCCGTTCACGACGCTCGCGCAGATATTTCATCTCCGGGCTGTCTTCCGGCAGTCGCTGGAACGGCGACTTGGCGAGTTGCTCGTCGGGAATGTCGATGTACACGCGCTTGCGGAATTCCTTCAGCGCTTCATCGTCGAGCTTCTTCTGCTGGTGGGTGATGTTCTGGCTCTCACCCCACTTGCCCATCATGAAGCCCTTGACGGTCTTGCACAGGATGACGGTGGGCGCGCCCTTGTGATTCACGGCCGCGTTATAAGCGTTCCAGACTTTCTTGTAGTCGTGACCGCCGCGGTTCAGGCGCCAGATGTCGTCATCCGACATGTTGGCGACCATCTCCTTCAGCTCGGGATATTTGCCGAAGAAGTTCTCGCGCGTGTAGGCGCCGCCCTTGGCCTTGAAGTTCTGATACTCGCCGTCGACGCACTCTTCCATCACACGGCGCAGCAGGCCCTTGGTGTCCTTTGCGAGCAAAGGATCCCAACGCGAGCCCCAGATGACCTTGATGACGTTCCAGCCGGCGCCGAGGAAGGCGGCTTCCAGCTCTTGAATGATCTTGCCGTTGCCGCGCACCGGACCGTCGAGGCGCTGCAAGTTACAGTTGACGACGAACACCAGGTTGTCGAGCTTCTCGCGCACCGGCATGGTGATCGCGCCCATCGACTCCGGTTCATCCATTTCACCGTCGCCGAGGAATGCCCACACCTTGCGGTCGGTCTCCGGGACGATGCCGCGATTCTCCAGGTAGCGCTGAAAGCGCGCCTGATAAATCGCCATCATCGGACCGAGGCCCATGGACACGGTCGGGAACTGCCAGAAGTCCGGCATCAGCCACGGATGCGGATACGAGCTCAGGCCCTTCTCCGGGCTCGCCACTTCCTGGCGGAAGTAACGCAGATTCTCCTCGGAGAGGCGCCCTTCGAGGTACGCGCGTGCATAGATGCCCGGCGCGACGTGCCCCTGAATGTAGATCATGTCGCCGGGATGCTTTTCCGACGGCGCGCGCCAGAAGTGGTTGAAGCCCACTTCGTACATGGTGGCCGAGGAGGCATAGCTTGCGATATGTCCGCCGTACTCGGAGCTCTGGCGATTGGTGTGCACCACCATGGCCATCGCGTTCCAGCGGATGAAGGCTTCGATACGCCGCTCGATGCTGCGATCGCCCGGGTACTCCTGCTCCTGCCCCGGTGAAATCGTATTTACATAGGCCGTATTCGGCTTGAACGGCAGGTAGCCGCCGCTCCGGCGCGTGAAGTCGATCAACCGTTCGAGCAGAAAGTGCGCTCGGCCGGCGCCCTGCGCCTTGATCACCGAGTCGATCGATTCGAGCCATTCCCGGGTTTCTTCGGGATCGAGATCATCAAACCTGGAGGGATCGGACATGTCGGGTGTGCTGCAAAAGTAGGCCGCGTATCATCGGAGTTTGAGAAATTTCGGTCAAGGAACCTCGTGTGGTGGAATTGCTTCCTGCAGAGCGCGACATACGTATTTCGCAGCGTCGAGCGCAGTTGAGCGAAAGCTCGCTGCAAAAACACGATGCCTGCATCGTCGTCCTCGATAAAGATCAGGCCGAGCAGCGCTTGTCCAAGCTCCCTTTTGGGGCGGCATGGCAGCGGCTGTATCGCGAAGCCAAGGCGCGCGGGCCTGTATCTATCCTCAGTGCGCGGCTGGCAGCCGATGCATCACCTATGGTGGTGGCGCTTGGAAAAGCTTCAAGCTCCGCGTTCGAGCGCCTGTCGCTGGCAACGCGTATCTGGAAGGAGTTATCGCCTGTTTCCGGCGCAAAAGTGCTGCTGGCAACGCAGGGGCTGGATGCTACGTACGGTGCAGCGATGCTCGAAGCGCTGACGGCCGCCGCGCTGGCAGCGACAGCGCCAATGCCGGTGATCAAGTCGAAGACACCCAAGGCGCCAGAACCGCCGCAACTCACACTCATCAGCGACGGTCCGGAGATCGATGCGGAAATCACAACCGCAGTGGATCGCGGCAATCACCTCGCGCGCTGGCTCACCACGCTGCCACCAAATGTCTTGTACGCAGCGAGTTATCAAAAAGCGATGCGTACCCTCGCCAAGCGCGAAGGCTGGGCGTTCTCATTCCTCGACGAGCGCGCGTTAAAGAAACTGAATGCCGGCGCATTTCTGGCCGTTGCGCGTGCGAACGAGCATCGTGACGCGGGCATCGTGCGACTTCGCTATCGCGCCAGCGGCAATGCAACGCGCAAGAAACTGGCGCTGGTCGGCAAGGGTATTTGTTTTGACACAGGGGGTATTAATTTAAAGCCCCACAAGAGCATGTATCAGATGCACGAAGACATGCAGGGCAGCGCCGTCGCCGTCGGCACCTTGCTTGCGCTGACTCGCCTCAACGTGCCTTTCGACATCGATTGCTGGCTGGCCATCACCGAAAACCAGATTGGTCCGAACGCATTTCGTCCGCAGGAAGTCGTGCGAGCCGCGAATGGCACGACGATCCAGGTTGCGCACAGTGACGCCGAGGGCCGCATGGTGCTCGCCGATACACTCACGATCGCTTCGCGCGAGAACCCGGATCTGATCATCGACTTCGCGACGCTCACCGGGTCGTGTGTGACGGCGCTGACCGAGCGCTATTGTGGTGCATTCACGAATCGCCCCGAGTGGCACGCTGCTATCGAGGCGGCGGGTCGCGAAAGCGGTGAGCGCGTGTGGCCGTTTCCCATGGACGAAGACTTCGACAGCGATCTCGAATCGACCATCGCCGACGTGCTCCAGTGCACGCCGGACAGCAAAGGCGATCACATTCTGGCTGCGCGATTCCTGAGCAAGTTCGTGCCCGCGGAGATTCCGTGGATTCACATCGACCTCGCGGCAGGCAATCGCCCCGGCGGGCTGGCGCATGTGCCGACCGACTTCACTGGCTTCGGAGTGCGATACACGACGCAGCTGTTGCTCGAGCAGGATCTGCTCGCCGGTGGCCGCATGAAGCGCGCGCGTCGGGAGTGAAAGTCAGCTCGCGCTCGAGAACCGATCTCGGGCGCGAGCACAGTCAGGAAACGCTCAGCGCTGCGATCTGCATTTCGGCGGTCGATGCGTCTCTTCCAGCGTGCCGCCGAGCGCAGTTGAAGAACCTGGCGAGAGGCCGGATGTTCCAACGAGCCGAATGTCAAATAGGATCTTATTCCTTCGGCAACAGCTGAGGATTCCAGGCCACCTCCCACAGATGTTTATCTGGATCCTGGAAGTATCCCGCGTAACCACCATAGAACGTTTCGTGCGCGGCCTTGACGATCATCGCGCCGGCATTCCGGGCCTGATCCATCACCTCATCGACCTCCACCTTCGAGCTCACATTGTGAGCAAGACAGAAATCCGTCGGACTCGGCGCGGAGACAGGCAAACCGCAGTCGTGTGACAAGCTCTTGCGTGGCCACAGCGCCAGTCGCAGGCCGCCTTCCAATTCGAAGAACGCAACAGCTCCGTGCTCGAACTCCCTCCCGACGATCCCGTCCGTATTTAGCCCCAGCCCGCGGCTATAGAACTCAACGGCGAGCTCCAGATCATCGACACCCAGCGTGATGAGCGTAATGCGAGGTTTCATACTTGATTCTCCAATTCGGCGAGCTACAACGCCTGCCCGACGGTGCCGCCACTGAAGCAGGCTGAGCGGCATTCCGCTCGGAGTGATGGCGCCGGTGGTGCCATCAACGCGGCAAGAGGTTCATACTGCCCACATGACTCCGACACCGCTAAGCATAGAAGTTAAACCCGGCCTCCGCGTGTCAGCTTTACTTCAGCTTCCGCCGAATGCTCGCGCCTGTTTCGTATTCGGTCATGGCGCTGGCGCGGGCATGACCCATGCTTTCATGGCCGATCTCGCCAACTCCCTGGAAGCGCGGCAGATCGGCACACTGCGTTACAACTTCCCTTACATGGAGAGCGGCTCGAAGCGCACCGACCCGCCAGCGCTGTGTCACGCAACTGTGCTCGCGGTGGTAGATGAAGCGCGCAAGCAAGCGCCGGGCATGACGTTGATCGCAGGTGGAAAGTCGTTTGGAGGTCGGATGACTTCGCAGGCTCAAGCCGCGAAGCCGTTACCTGATGTTCGCGGGCTGGCGTTCGTCGGCTTTCCATTGCATCCAGCGAAGAAGCCGTCTACCGAACGTGCGAAGCATCTATCGGACGTGAAGATCCCGATGTTGTTCTTGCAGGGCACGCGCGACGACCTCGCCGATCTGACACTGCTCGAGCCAATCGTTGAGAAGCTCGGCGCCACCGCGACCATGAAGCGAATCGAAGGCGCGGACCATTCCTTCCACGTGCTGGCGCGCTCGGGTCGCAAAGACCGCGAAGTGATGGAAGAGCTCGCGGATACTATCGCGAGCTGGGCAGAAAAACTTTAGTTCGGATAGATCGCGACGCGTGTCGAATCAGCCGATCGTCGCCTTCATCGTATTACAGATCTTGCAGAACAACTCCGCCGTCTTCTGCGCATCGTAAGCAGCGGAGTGCGCGGCGCCTGAGTCCCACTCGATCCCCGCTGCTTGCAGCGCTTTGCCAAGCACGGTCTGGCCATACGCAACGCCAGCCAGCGTCGCCGTATCGAAGCTCGAGAATGGATGGAACGGATTGCGCTTGATGTCCGTGCGCGCGATCGCCGCGTTGATGAAATTCAGATCGAAGTACGCGTTGTGGCCAACCAGAATGGCGCGCGTGCAATCGTTGTCCTTCATCGCACGGCGGATTTCTTTGAACAGTCGGGTCAGTGCTTCTTTCTCCGGAATGGCCGGGCGCAATGGATGAAACGGATCGATGCCGGTCACCGCCAGCGAAGCGGGCTCCAGGTTCGCACCTGGAAAGGGCTGCACGTGATATCGCCAGCTCTCGCCGGGCAGCAGCGAGCCATCGCCCTGGATCTCGAGCAGCACCGCGGCGATCTCGAGCAATGCATCGGTGTTCGGATTGAAGCCGCCGCACTCGACGTCGACCACTACGGGCAAGAAGCCCCGAAAGCGGCGAGCCATGGGCAGCTTCCCGTCAACCTCGACACCTACTAAATCGTTCAAGACGGATTTTCCTCGGCCAGCTGCCATTCAACGCTCTCGCCGGCACGAAACGGTGTCAGCTCGTCATTGCCAAATCGATACACGTCGGGCGGCGTCCACGACGTGCGATTCAAGGTGATCTTCGTAGTATTGCTCGGCAGACCGTAGAAGTCGGGGCCGCGCTCGGATGCAAACGCTTGCAGGCGATCCAATCGACCCGCCGCTTCGAACGCTTCAGCATAAAGCTCGATGGCCGCGTGCGCAGAGAACACGCCGGCACAACCGCAAGCATTCTCCTTCGTGTGACGCGCGTGCGGCGCGCTGTCGGTGCCGAGGAAGAATCGACGATCGTCACTGGTCGCCGCCTCAACGAGCGCCTGGCGATCGTGCTCGCGCTTGAGCACCGGCAGGCAATAGTTGTGAGGACGGATGCCGCCCTGAAAGATGGCATTACGATTCAACAGCAAATGCTGAGGTGTGATGGTGGCACCAACCCCTGCACGAGCACTCTGCACGAACTGTACGCCCTCGCGAGTCGTCACGTGCTCGAACACCACGCGCAGCTTCGGGAACTTCTCCACGATGCGCGACATGATGCGATCGATGAACACCTTCTCGCGATCGAACACGTCGACGCTGTGCTCCGTGACCTCGCCGTGCACCTGGAACACCAGATCCATTTCCTGCATGGCCTCGAGCACCGGGAAGATCTTCTCGATGGCGGTGACGCCAGCATCGGAGTTCGTGGTCGCACCCGATGGGTACAACTTCGCACCGACGATGAAGCCGCTCTGTTTCGCCGCCTGGATTTCCTTCGGCGACGTCGTGTCGGTCAGATACAGCGTCATCAAGGGCTCGAAACGCAGCCCCTTGGGAACGGCTTCCAGGATGCGCTCACGATATGCAGCCGCAGCGGCGACGGTCGTCACCGGCGGCTTGAGATTCGGCATGATGACCGCGCGTGCGAACTGCCGGGCGGTGAAAGGAACGACGCTGGCCAGGTGGGCGCCATCGCGCAGGTGCAAATGCCAATCGTCGGGACGAAGCAGGGTCAGCTGGGTCATGCGGAGAGTTTAACGGACCCGAGCGGAGGAAGCTGCGCCCGCGAACGCCCTCCGCCGCACAGGCGGAGGGCAACAGGGAAAGGATCAACCGGTGGCGTTGGCCGCTTCGCCGATGAGCTTCTGCAGCTCGCCCGACTTGTACATCTCGATGATGATGTCGGAGCCGCCGACCAGCTCGCCGTTGACGTACAGCTGCGGATAGGTCGGCCAGTTCGAGTACTGCTTCAGCGCCTCGCGCAGCTCCGGATCCTCGAAAATGTTGAAGTGCTGGAACTCGGCGCCGACCGCGCCCAGGGCTCGCACGGCGGCGGCAGAGAAGCCGCACTGGGGAAAGTCAGGCGTACCCTTCATGTACAGCACGACCGGGCTGGAGGACAGCTGCGACTTGATGCGTTCGATGACGTCCATACAAACCTCGATTTGAAGCCAAAGACGGTTACGGAGCGGCCTGGCTGCGCCGCTGGCGTGCCCGGTCGACGACCTGGGCCCGCTGCTCCTCCGTCATACGCGACCACTGAGCAATCTCGTCAAGGCTGCGCCCGCAGCCAACGCAGACGCTCCGTGCATCGAGTACACAGACCTTGATACAGGGAGAAGCAATGGCCGGAGATGGGGGCGACAACGGCATGACGGAAGGGGCTGACAATTGAATTATGGGGATGCCTACCCTATTCTTCAAACGCTTTTTGCTGACAAATGCCGTAGTCCCAGGGCTGGCAAGTCGCATGGACGCGGCGAGAAAACACCAATAACGGCGGGTTTAGCGAGGAGTACAACATGCATCCACTGACTACGGTGCGCGGGGCCATCGTTTCGGCCTTCGTGCTCGCCATCGTGCTCTCGGTCATCCTCACCACCACCGTCGTTGGCGCCGACGGGTTGGGCCTGCACCATACCCGGATCGATCGCTGGTTGCACATCGTCTCCGGGGTGATGTGGATCGGCCTGCTCTACTACTTCAATGTGGTTCAGGTGCCCGCGCTGGGCGACGCCACCGCCGACAAAGGCGGTCCGGGCGGCGCCGGAATCACGAAATATGTCGCCCCACGAGCGCTGTGGTGGTTCCGTTGGGCCTCGGTGGCCACCTGGGTGACCGGCGCGTATTTCCTGCTGTTCGGCTATGGCAGCCCGGTAGCCATGCACAAGGCCTTCATGCTGCAGGAAGGCTTCGTGACCATCGGCGTAGGCGCCTGGCTCGGCACGATCATGCTGCTGAATGTCTGGGGCCTGATCTGGCGCAACCAGAAAAAAATACTGGGCCTCGTGCCCGCCACCGACGAGGAAAAAGCCAAGGCCCGCAAAGTCGCGCTGTACGCCTCGCGCGTGAATTTCATCCTGTCGGTGCCGATGCTGATGTGCATGGGCGGCCAGAGTCACGGGCTTCCCTTCTAGCGCCCCTTCGATTTCCAATGTTTCGACGCGAAACCCAGCTGCGGCTGGGTTTTGCCGTTTTGGCGGCGTATCGTTCGCGTCTCGCGTTCGAGGACCCAGCATGTCGATTGCTCAACCCGGCTCCGAATACATCACCCGCACCGTCAAGACCGCGCTGGAAGAGGACGTCGGTACGGGCGATCTGACCGCTCAATTGATTCCGGCCGATCGCGTGTCGAAGGCGACCGTCATCACGCGTGAAGACGCAACGCTGTGCGGCCGCGCGTGGTTCGACGAGGTATTTCGTCAGATCGACCCGCAAGTGCAGGTCACCTGGAAAGCCGCGGACGGTGATCGCGTGCATGCGAATCAGCTGCTTTGCGAACTCTCCGGCCCTTCCCGCTCGCTGTTGACTGGCGAACGCACGGCGCTCAACTTTCTACAGTGCCTGTCTGCCGTGGCGACCGAAACGGCCCGTTACGTTGACGTCTTGAAGGGCACGCACTGCCGAGTGCTCGATACGCGCAAGACGATCCCCGGTCTGCGACTGGCGCAGAAATACGCCGTCCGCTGCGGGGGTGGCACCAACCATCGCATTGGCTTGTTCGATGCGATCCTGGTGAAAGAAAATCACATCGCGGCTGCAGGCTCGATCGCGGCGGCAGTATCGGAAGCACGCAAGGTCAACAACACGGTGATGGTGGAAGTCGAGGTGGAGAACCTCGACGAACTGCAGCAGGCGCTGGCCGCCAAGGTGGACCGCATCTTGATCGACAATTTCTCCAACGAAGACATGAAGACCGCGGTGCGCATCACCCGCGAGCATCAGAACAAAGGCATCGAGCTGGAAGCCTCAGGCAACATGTCGTTGGAGACGCTGCGAGGTGTCGCGGAGACCGGCGTGGATTTCATCTCGGTCGGCGGGCTCACGAAGCATGTGAGAGCCGTGGATCTATCGATGCGATTCGCGTAACGAACCGCCCGGCGCGTCAGAACGCTTCGCTGCCCGAGGCGAGCTTCATCACTCGCTGAGGGGTCGCAATACCGTAGCCTTGGGCGTAATCCACGCCGAGGCTGCGGAGCATCTCGATGATCTCGACGTTCTCGGCGAACTCGGCAATCGTCTGCTTGCCGGTGAGATGACCGATTTCGTTGATCGAGCGCACCATCTCGCGATCGATCGGGTCGTGCAGGATCTCTTTGACGAAGCTGCCGTCGATCTTCAGGAAGTCCACCGGGAAGTGCTTCAGGTAACCGAATGACGACAGTCCGGTGCCGAAGTCGTCCAGCGCGAAGCGGCAGCCGAGCTCCTTCAATGCGTGGATGAACCGGTTCGCCTGCGAGAAACTGGCGATGGCCGCGGTCTCGGTGATTTCGAAGCAGATCTTCGAGGCGTCGATGCCGCTGCGATGGAAATGGTCGATCACGAACGGCAGGAATTTGTCGTCGCCCAGGCTCTGGCCCGACAGATTGATGGAGCACAACTCCAGCTTCTCGCGCTCGTCCGCCTCCGATACCAGCCAGCGCAGCGCGTGCTCGATCATCCAGCGATCGATGTTCGGCGTCAGGCCGTACCGCTCGGCCGCGACGATGAATTGATCCGGCGCCACGATCTTGCCCGCCTCATCGCGCATACGAAGCAGCAGCTCGTAGTGCAAGCCCTGCGCGTCCTTGTGCTGCAGCGGTTGGATGACCTGGCGGAAAATCTCGAAGCGATTGTCTTCCAGGGCATTGTTGATGCGGGCGGCCCACTGCATTTCGCGGCGGCGGCGCATCAGATCGATGTCGTTTTCCTGGAAGCTGTAGATTCGATTGCGTCCGCTTTCCTTCGCGGCAGCGCAAGCGCTGTCCGCGGCGGAGATGAGCGAAGCCACATCCTCGTTCTCGGGCGACAGCGGCACCACGCCGATACTGGCGCCGAGCCGGAAGGTGCGCTCTTCCCAAACGAACTTGTAGTTGCGGATCGCCTCGCGAAGCATCTCGGCGTTACGCACGGCTTCTTCCAACGAACAGCTCTCGAGCAGCACGCCGAACTCGTCGCCACCCAGACGCGACACCGTATCGCGCCACCGAATCTTCGATTTGAGCAGCGCGCCGACCTGGCCGAGCAGCGCATCGCCGGCGCTATGACCGCAGTTGTCATTGATGATCTTGAACTGATCCAGATCGATGTGACACAGCGCGTACGACGCTTCGCGAGCCTTGGCGCTCTTCAAAGCGCGTTCCAGCCGCGATTCGAATTCACGACGATTGACCAGGCCCGTGAGGATGTCGTGGCTCGCGTGATACGAGAGTTTGCGGTTCAGCTCGCGGCTTTCGCTCACGTCATGGAACACCAGCACGCCGCCGGAGACGTTGCCCGCGCCATCGCGAATCGGCGAAGCGCAGCTCTCGATATAAAGCTCATTGCCGTCGCGCCGAATCAGCAGCGTCGGGCGGACCGACTTGATCGCACGCGTGCGACGAATCGCCACCGCCAGCGGATTTTCCAGCGGCTCGCAGGTCTCTTCGTGGAAGCTGCGGTAGATTTCGTCGATGACACGGCCTTGCGCGTGCTCCAGCCGCCAGCCGGTGAGCTGTTCGGCGACTGGGTTCAGATACTCGATACGGCACTTCGAATCGGTGGTGATCACGCCGTCGCCGATGGATTGCAGCGTGATCTGCGCGCTTTCCTTCTCCTTGAACAGCGCTTCCTCGTACAGCTTGCGCTCGGTAACGTCGAGATCGACCCCGACGATGCGCCGCGCCCGCCCCTGCTCGTCGAGACGCGCCTTCGCACGGCTTTCCACCCACAACCAGACGCCATCGCGATGGCGCAGCCGGTGGACACTCTCGAACAAAGGCTCTTTACCGGAGAGGTGATCGCGCAAAGCCATGCTCACGCGCACCGTGTCATCCGGATGTAACAGCTGTTGCCAGTCGACCAACGGCTCGGCTTCATCGTCGCTGTAGCCGAGCATGGCCTTCCAGCGTGGCGAGAACCAGGTCTTCTGCGTATCGACTTCGAAGTCCCACAAGCCGTCGTTCGCGCCGTGCAACGCCAGCTCGTTACGCTCTTCGAGCTGATGGAAATGCCTTTGGTAGCGCAACCTTTCGATGCCGCTCGAATAACTCGAACCGAGCAGCTTGAGCATCAAGTGCAGGTTGGCGTCCCACGAGTCGCGCGGCAACGTCGAGCACAGCGCGATGAACGCCTGAACGCGACCCTGAATGGCCACGCCTACGATCAACGCGGCGCCGATATGTAAAGAGGCGAAACGCGCCCCTTCAGAGGCAAGCTCACGTCGAGGACGCGACGTATCGCGGAGCTCGACGATGCGCAGATGACCCAGCTTGCTACGAAGGTAAGGCAAGCGCTCGAGCGGCTCGCCATGGAACACGATGGGATTGAACGTCGCGAACAAGCCGCTCGCCGCAACCACGTGCTCGATGCTCTTGTGAGCTTCATCGAAGGTCGCGATCACGACCGCATCGAGGCCGGCACAATCGCGCAGCGCCTCGAGATTCTGCCTCAGCAGCGGATCGTCGCGTTCGGAAGTGAGATTCTGGAAATCGATGGACGCTTTGGTGAGCAGGACATCCAGCCCCACCCGCGTGTTACGTCGCGGACGCGCGGTAAACAGCGTATCTCCGCTCGGTGCGGCGATCAGCGGTCCATGCTCTGTCGGGTTGCTTGCCACTTGTGATTCGCGTCAGTGCGAACGGGGCGCCAAGCCGCAGGTACGCGGACTCGACAACTGGCCGCGATTCGTATCGTTCGCCATTCAGGGCACCCTCCCGAACCGAAACTTTCTTGCGCGCCGCCGGCACTGCACTGCTGAGCGAATATGAATAGCAATGCGGCAGTCGTCCGATTGTGGCACAGCGAAATATGCGATGAAAAGCAGACTGCCAAGTGTGGCATCCAACTCTCGACGCCAAACAGCGACATTTCTCTGTGCAGGCCGTACGCAATCCGACGGAACCTCCGTCAGATGCTCACCTCATTCGCGGGGCAGGGATTCCCGGATGCGAATTGGCGGCGAATTTCTCAGGATCAGCCAGCGCACCCCGAACAGATCCACGATACCCACCCATAATCGATTGCTCAGCCCGTACTTTGAGACCCCTCGAGTGCGCGGACGATGGCGCACCGGCACGGAAAGCACGCGGGCGCCGGCTCGCTGATACAGCGCCGGCAGGAAGCGATGCATGTGGTTGAACCAGGGCAGCCGCATGAACGTGGCCCGATGCATGAGCTTGATGCCACAGCCGGTGTCGGGCGTGCCGTCGCGAAGCAGCCCGCCGCGTACGCGATTCGCCACACGTGAAGAAAATCGGCGCAACCACGTATCTTTTCGTGTGGTGCGATTGCCCATGACGAGCTTGAGCGAGTCATCGCCCGCAGTGATCGCCTTGATCAGTTCAGGAATGTCGGCGGGGTCGTTCTGGCCGTCGCCGTCCAGGGTCGCGATCCATTCAGCCCGGGCCGCTTCCACGCCAGTACAGACCGCCCGGCTCTGGCCGCAGCGTTGGGAATGCTCCAGCAGACGGATTTCGGGGATACCGGCAGCGCGCGCGGCCTCGACCGCTGCAGGGGTGCCGTCGGTGCTGCCGTCGTCGACGAAAATGATCTCGAAAGGCTGGTGATTGACCAGGGCGGCCTGGATTTCGCGGGCCAGCGGCCCGACATTATCAGCCTCATTGCAAACTGGAATGACGACGGAGAGTTTCATGCGCGCGCGGAGTATAGACCGAGCAAGTAGGACGTCTGGCCGCGCAAAATCAATCGACTTATCCTGACTCCATGAACGACCACCCGCACCCGCATTCTGGGCACGACCATGGCGGGCACCGGCATGACGGTCATGGACACGCCGGCCATGATCATGATCACGACCATGCGGCTGGCGCCAGCAGCAAGGTTCTGGGCATTGCATTCGCGCTGACCGCGTCGTTCATGGTGGTCGAATTTGCTGGTGGATTGCTGGCGAACTCACTCGCCCTGGTCGCCGACGCCGGTCACATGCTCACCGATGCAGCCGCCCTGGCGCTGGCGTGGGCCGCGGTCCGCATCGCTACCCGTCCCGCCGACGCCAAGCGCTCCTTCGGCTACCAGCGGCTGCGGGTCCTCGCCACTTTCGTCAATGGCTGCGCGCTGCTGTTCATCGTCGCGTGGATCGCAGTCGAAGCCATCGCCCGCCTGTTCAACCCCGTGCCCGTGAATGCGTACACGATCCTGTGGATAGGCAGCATCGGCTTCGGCATCAACCTGCTGGTGTTCGCGATGCTCCGCCAGGGCGATTCGCACGACATGAACATTTCGGCCGCCACCCTCCACGTGCTCGGCGACCTGCTGGGCTCGGCCGCCGCCATCGTCGCCGCTCTCGTCATTCTGTGGACCGGCTGGATGCCCATCGACCCGCTGCTGTCTTTGCTGGTGGGCGCGCTGATCGTGAAGACTGCGATTTCGCTGGTGCGCCGGTCCGCACACATTCTGATGGAAGGCTCGCCGGAGTGGCTGGATCAGGGCGAACTCCGTCGCACCCTCGAGCAGAAGATTCCCGCGATCCGCGACGTGCACCACGTGCACACCTGGTCGGTCGGGCCGCACGAAACATTGCTGACGATGCACGCGCTGGTCACCGGCACTGCGGATCAAGCGGTAGTGCTGAAGGACACGAAGGCGCTGTTGGCAGAGCGCTTCGGCATCACGCACGCCACGATTCAGATCGAAGTGGAAGATTGCGTCGACAAGGATTGCGCGTAGCCGCCGCCAATCAAGAGTGCAAAGCGCGCTCGGCGATCTTGAACGTCTCGTGCAGCCGACGCTCCAGCTCCTTCTGTGCAGCTTCCATTTCTTCTTCCGTCATGCGCTTCGGCGGAAAGTAAGGCTCGCCGATGGCGATGCGCAGGCGCGCGAAGGGGAACGGAATGACGAACTTGTCCCACGTCCTGAGCAGCTTCGCGGGACTCGCGGCATAGGCGATCGGCACTACCGCCTTGCCACTGATCTGCGCGGTGAAGATTGCTCCCGGCTTCATGACGAAGCGCGGCCCGCGCGGGCCGTCCGGCGTGATCGTCGGCGAAATGCCTTCCTTCACGATGGCGTTATACACGCCGCGCACCGCCCGGACTCCGGTGTATGAGCCGGACCCCCTGACCACGTGACACCCATAGATCTCCGCGAGCATCGTCGGCGCCTGGCCGTCGACCGACGGAGAAATCATGAAGCCCGGCTTCATGCCTTTGATCTTGCGCGACGCCATGAAGCGCGCGCACATGAGCAGATGCTGATGCCAGAACACCGGCACCACCGCGCCCTGCTCTTTCAGCAAGGTTTCCAGCCGATCCAGGTGGATGATCTTCAGCCGGCTGGTCCGCCACAGCACTTCGAGAATGAGCGCCCCGAGATACGCGGCGATCCGATAGGCGAACATGCGCCCCGCCGTGAGTTGGCGCTGAGATTTGGTTCGCGGGGGCCGCGGTGGCGGCGCACTTTCTTCTCCTGACACTCCTGCTCCCAAACGGCTGGAACAACAACGCCGCGCGAGGCGCGGCGTTCAAGCGCAAGTTTATAACAACGGCTAACTGCCTTGCTGCAGCTGGGCGGTCAGCTCGATCTCCTTGCCCTCGCGCCACACCTTCAGGCGCACGGTATCGCCTGGCTTGTAGTCATCCAGCCGTGCAGACAACAACGCGCCGCTGTCCACTTTCTTACCATCGACTGCGATGATCACGTCACCCGGAACAATCGTATTGCGACGCTCGACCCGAACCCCTCGCAAGCCAGCACGCTCACCGGTGCCGCCCTGCTGAACTCTGAGAACTGCCGCACCACGTACGCCCAACTGACGTGCGACTGCGCGACTGAGCGTTTCATCGATGTCGACACCCAGGCTCGGCGGCGCATACCGGCCGTTGGCGATGAGCTCCGGCACTACGCGGTTGATCGTGTCCACGGGCACCGCAAATCCGATACCTGCACTCGCGCCCGAAGGGCTGAAGATCGCGGTGTTCATGCCGATCAACCGCCCGGCGCTGTCGAGCAGCGGTCCGCCCGAGTTGCCGGGATTGATCGCGGCGTCGGTCTGGATGAGGTGTTGAATGACGCGGCCGTCATCCTCGCTGAGCGAACGATCGAGCGCTGAGACGATGCCAGTCGTGAGCGTCCAGTCGAGCCCGAAGGGATTGCCGATCGCGAAGACCGATTGACCGACCTGCACGTCATCGCTGCTGCCCACGGGAATGGGCGCCGGCGCCTCTTTGACCGCGGCGATTCGCAGGACCGCGATGTCGTGCGCCTCGCTGCCGCCGACGAACGATGCTTCGAAGTCGCGACCGTCGGCGAGTTTTATCGTCGCGCTGCTGCCGCCCTGAATCACGTGCAGATTCGTGACGACGTGGCCCTGCTCATCCCAGATGAAACCCGAGCCCGTCCCCCGCGGCACGGTCATGACATTGCGCGTCCAGTAGTCCATCACGCGCTCTTGAGTCGAGATGAAAACCACCGAGCCCTTGGCCGCTTCGAACAGCCCGATCACGGCCTGCTCGTTCGACATGAGCGCTTGCCGGGGAACAACCGGTCGAGGCGCGGCATCGGCAGTGACGCGCCGAACCGTGTCGGTGCCCAGGTACCACGCCCCATACGCCGCCAGTGCGAGCACGACGAGTCGAGAGACATTCCGCCAGCGCGAGCGCCCGGGTGGTTGCAACGTCATGAGGCGTAAGTACTTGATGGGAAATGGTGCCGACTCGCGGAATCGAACCGCGGACCCACGCATTACGAATGCGTTGCTCTACCAGCTGAGCTAAGTCGGCACCGAAGAACCGATGCGGCACCGGGGAGCCCCGGTGCGGCGGGGTGCGAAGTATAGGGGAAGAAGTTGCGAGCGAACAGGCGCTGCAACGAACTTGCAGCTCAGGCTGTTGGCGTCTCGGCGGTTCGCTTCTTGCGCAGACGGATCACGACCTCGACCGCCTCCGCCTCCATGCCCTCGGGCAATGTCGGAAAACGGCTGAAGGCAATGTCGTTCGGGTCGATGTCGCGCAGCTCACCGGTTTCCAGGTCGTGGAAGTGGTGATGGGGCACGATGGTCGAGTCGTACACCGAGCGCTCCGGATCCAGGTGGATCTGGCGCACCAGGCCGCGCTGGGCCAGCACTTTCAGGGTGTTGTAGACGGTCGCCTTGGACACCCGCTCGCCGCCCCGGCGGATCTCCGCCAGGATCTGCTCGGCCGTCATGTGGGTTGGAGCGGCCATCAGGATTTCGGCCACGCGCACACGCTGATGGGTGGGCTTGAGGCCATGCAGATGCAACTGCTCGATGATCCGATCGCGTGTCGGACTTTCGGCGCTGACCGCGGAGCCTTGCTGAGGGCTGTACTCGGAAGTCACTTAGGAACCCGCCACTGAAAAATCCGGGCAAATACCCAGGGCAAACAACATGGGGCCGAGCATACATCGGCCCGCGGCTGGAGGCGAGAAACTAGGTAAAAAGGCCGCAAAAGCAGCACTTGGGGATCGGGGCCGCCCGTTATGTTGGCAACCCCGTACAGCGAAGGATCGCCCATGTACCCACTCCCATCGCCTCCCCGCGCGGCGGGATTCAGCCTGCTGGAGCTGATGGTCACCCTGTCGGTGGCCGGGATCGTGCTGGGGCTGGGCGCGCCTGCGCTCAACGGGATGCTGCTGGACTCGCAGCGAACGGTGGCGGTGAACTCCTTCGTCCACAGCATCTATCTGGCTCGCGTCACGGCCGCAAATCAGGGTCGCACGGTCAGCATCTGCCGTTCGGTGGATGGTGAGACCTGCAGCAACGGCACCGCCAACTGGCAGCAAGGCTGGATTGTCTTCGTGAACTCCGACAGGGACGACCCGCCCGTCCGCGACGCGGATGAGCCGATCCTCTTGGTGCAGGAGCCGTGGCGCGGTGGGACGGTGACGTCGAACCGGCGCAGCTACTCATTCAGGCCCTATCAACATGCCGTGATCAACGGGTCGCTCGTGTTCTGCGACCGGCGCGGCCCGACGCAAGCGCGCGCCATCATCATCAATATCGCCGGACGTCCGCGGATAGCGACACGAGACTCCGACAATCGCCCTTTACGCTGTCCGAACTGATGGCCATCATGCGCGCCGTATGCGAGGAACTACTACGCCCTTGCGCGGCGCTCACCGCGAGCGCGGCTTCAATATCGTCGAGATTCTTGCGGCCCTGCTGGTGGTGGCCGTCGCCATCGTCGGCATCGCCGCGCTCTACTCGGATCAAACTCACATTCCCGTGGATGCCCGCTTGCCCCTGCGAGCTTCAGAACTCGCCGAGCAAATGGCTGAGCGCATTCGCGCAACTCCGGAAGGTCGAGATGGCTTCGCGACGACGGTCGGCGTGATCTGCAACGCCAACGCGAAAACGCGCACCCCGCAAGACAAGGCAGCGCAGATCGCGGCGTGCTGGGAGGATGAGGTCGAAAGCTCATTGCCCAGCGGGCTGGGCTCGATCTCACGCGATACGTCGATGACGCCGGCAAGCTACGTCGTTGCTGTCAGCTGGTCAGCGCCTGGCACGGGCGCGGCGTCGTATGTGACGCGAGTGGAAATCAGATAGCGCCGGACTGATTACGGCGAAACCGCCCGCCTGGCTCAGTTTGATTTTTCTGAAAGACCGGTGCGCCTGTCGACGCGCTCGATCGGCACGCGAAGCTCTCTAGGCAGGCTGAATACGACATTCTCAACCTGGCCTTGAAGATCCTCGGGTAGCTGCCCGCCCCATTCCCGCAATTGTGCGACGACCCGCTCGACCAGCACTTCCGGCGCCGACGCACCCGCCGTCACACCGGCCACGCGCTTGCCCTCGAACCATTCGCGCTTCATGTCTTCCGGCCCGTCGATCAGATAGCCGGGGATGCCGGCCTTCTCGGCGATCTCACGCAGGCGATTCGAATTCGAGCTGCTCGGCGAGCCGACCACCAGAATGATGTCGCAGCGCTCGACCAGACGCTTCACCGCGTCCTGACGATTCTGAGTCGCATAGCAGATGTCTTCCTTGCGCGGCGTCGTCAGCGACGGGAAGCGACTGCGCAGAGCGTCGACGACCTTCTGCGTATCGTCGACCGACAATGTCGTTTGCGTTACGAACGCCAGCCGCGCGGCATCCTTGATTTCGAGCCGATCCACATCCTCGGGCGTCTCCACCAGCAGAATGCGACCGCCGTATTGAGTATCGAACTGGCCCATCGTGCCTTCGACTTCCGGATGACCTTCGTGACCGATGAGAATCACCTCGCGGCCTTCGTGCGCATAGCGCGAGACCTCCATGTGAACCTTGGTCACCAGTGGGCAGGTCGCATCGAACACATTGAGTGCGCGACGACGCGCTTCTTCTTGAACGACGCGAGCGACGCCGTGCGCGCTGAAAATGACCGTGGCGTCGTCCGGGACCTCATGCAGTTCGTCGACGAACACCGCGCCGAGGCTGCGCAGACGCTCGACGACGTAACGGTTGTGAACCACTTCGTGCCGAACGTAGATGGGCGCGCCGAACAATTCGATCGCGCGTTCGACGATTTCGATCGCCCGATCGACGCCGGCACAAAAACCGCGGGGATTGGCGAGGAGGATCTGCATACGTCGTGAATGACTACTAAGTGATGACTACTTGCTCGGCGTTTGCGGCGTGCCGTCGGCCGGCCGGCGCTCGTGCCCGCTTTCGAGGAACGCGTCGATGAGCAGACAGGCTGCACCGATGGAGATGGCGGTATCGGCGATGTTGAACGCCGGGAAGTCCCAGGTGCGCCAATTGAAATAAATGAAGTCGACGACGTAGCCGTGCATGACCCGATCGATCACATTGCCGAGCGCGCCACCGAGCACGAGCGACAGCCCGATCGCGAGAATGGTCTGATCCGAACGGATGCGCCGCAGCCAGATCATCAACGTCACGCTCACTACCAACGCGAGCGTGATGAAGAACCAGCGCTGCCACCCCGACGCCTGCGCCAGGATGCTGAACGCCGCACCGGTATTCTCCAGATACACGATGTCGAGAATCGGCAGCAGCGCAATGCTGTCCTGGAGTTTCACGGTGCTGATGACCAAAGCTTTGGTCGCCTGGTCCAGGATCACCACGAAGAAGGACAGCCACAGCCAGTTGCTGCCACCGCGGGTGGGCGTGAACCAGACTTTCGCCAGGGGATTGGTCATCGCATCGACCTCAAGTAAAGCGCCGCTGTTCGCCGAGCCCGTCTACGTTGGTGACGCAGCGACCGCAAATTTCCGGGTGCTTCGGGTTCTGCCCCACATCCGGACGCTTGTGCCAGCAGCGCACGCACTTCGTCGCCGTCGTCGGTTTCACCGCGATCCAGGTCGTGTTGCCTTCTCCCTCGACCGCGGCAACGGCGTCGGCCGGCCGGCTGTCGGCGGCATGCGCCCGCGCAGCTGAAGTGATGAACACGAAGCGAAGTTCCTCGCCGAACGACTGCAGCGTTTCCAGCAATGGCCCCTCGGTGTAGACGTCCACTTCCGCATCGAGCGGCGCACCGATCGAACCGGCATTGCGCAGCTTCTCCAGCTCACGCGAGATGGCGCTGCGAACACTGAGAATCGCATCCCAATCGATGGACGGCTGCTGTGTCAGTTCCTTCGGCAACTCGAAGAAAGTCTCGAAGAACACCGACTCGCTGCGCGCACCCGGCATGTAGCGCCAGATCTCCTCCGCCGTAAACGACAGGATGGGCGCGAGCCAGCGCGTCAGCGCTTCGGCGATATAAAACATCGCGGTCTGCGCCGAACGCCGCGGCAGGCTCTTCTTGCCCGTCGTGTAGACGCGATCCTTGGTGATGTCGAGATAGAAACCACCGAGATCGACGCTGCAGAAGTTGTGAACCTTCTGGTAGATCAGGTGGAACTGATAGCTGCGATACGCCGCGATCACTTCTTCCTGCAACTGCTGCGTGCGCCACACGGCCCAGCGATCGACGGCGACCATTTCCGACGCCGGCACTTTGTCCGTCGCCGGATCGAAACCGTCGAGATTGCCCAGCAGGAAACGCGCGGTGTTACGAATGCGCCGATAAGACTCGGCAACACGCTTCAAGATTTCATCCGACAGCGCCATCTCATTGGCATAGTCGGTGGCGGCGATCCACAAGCGGAGCACGTCCGCACCGAGCGTGCCGATGACCTTCTGTGGCACGACGACGTTACCCAGGGACTTGGACATCTTCCGCCCCTTGTCGTCGATCGTGAAGCCGTGCGTGAGCACCGCCTTGTAAGGAGCGCGATCGTTCTGAGCGACCGAGGTCAGCAGCGAGCTGTGGAACCAGCCGCGATGCTGATCGGAGCCCTCGAGATACAGATCCGCCGGATCGGTCACGTCGGGATGCATCTTCGGCACGCAGTGATGAGCACTGCCCGAGTCGAACCACACGTCCATGATGTCCGGGACCTTCTCGTACTCCGCCGCCTCGCCGCCGAGCAGCGTTGCCGGGTCGAGATCGAACCAGGCGTCGATACCGCCCTCTTCCACCAGCTTCGCAACGGATTCCAGCAACTCCACGGTACGCGGATGCAACTCGCCGGTCGCCTTGTGAGTAAACAAAGCGAGCGGCACACCCCACACACGCTGGCGCGAGATACACCAGTCCGGACGATCGGCGATCATGCTGTTGATGCGGTTCTCGCCCCAGCCCGGCACCCATTTCACTTTCGCGATTTCGCGCAGCGCACCTTTACGCAGGCCCGCTTGCTCCATGCTGATGAACCATTGCGCCGTCGCGCGATAGATCACCGGTGTCTTGTGACGCCAGCAGTGCGCATAGCGGTGATTGAGCTTGGCTTCATGCAACAGAGCGCCCCGCTCTTTCAGCACCTCGATCACGTGCTTGTTCGCATCGAACACGCGCTCGCCTTCGAAGATCGGCGTGCCGGTCACGAAGCGGCCATCGCTGCCGACGGGGTTGTAGACCTCGAGCTTGTACTTCAGGCCCACTTCGAAATCTTCGGTACCGTGACCCGGAGCCGTGTGCACGGCGCCCGTACCATCGTCGATCGTGACGTGATCGCCCAGGATGACCGGCACGACCCGCTCATAGAATGGATGCTGCAGCTTCACGCCTTCGAGCGTTGCGCCATCGACTTCGGCAAGCCGCGTGACATTCTCGATGCCCGCTCGCTTCGTCACGGCATCGACGAGCGAGCTCGCCAGCACCAGCAACTCGCTGCCGGTGTTGACCAATGAATATCGAAGCTCGGGACCCAGTGCGACCGCCTGGTTGGCAGGCAGCGTCCATGGTGTCGTCGTCCAGATGATCACGCTTGCCGGTGACTGCAACGCGGACACGCCGAAGCGCTTCGCGAGATCGGCAGGATCCTTGACGGCGAAACGCACATCGATGGCCGGCGATACTTTGTCCTCGTACTCGACTTCAGCTTCGGCCAGCGCCGAACGACAGTCCAGACACCAGTGCACCGGCTTCAACCCTTTGTAGACGTGACCGTTGCGCAGGATCTCCGCAAACGAACGCAACTGCTCCGCCTCGTACTTCGGCGCCATCGTGATGTAGGGACGATCCCAGTCGCCCATCACGCCCAGTCGCTTGAAGTCTTCCCTCTGACCATCGATCTGCGACTGCGCGAACTCGCGGCACGCCTGACGGAACGCGCGAGGGTCGAGCGCCTTCACTTCCTTGCCACGCGTCTTTTCGATCTGATGTTCGATCGGCAGACCGTGACAATCCCAACCGGGCACATAGGGCGCGTCGAAGCCGTCCATGGAACGGGATTTGACGACGATGTCCTTCAACACTTTGTTGATGGCGTGACCGAGGTGAATCGCGCCGTTCGCATACGGCGGACCGTCCTGAAGAATGAACGTCGGCCGGCCCTTCGCGATCTCGCGCAGCTTCTGATACGTCTGGGTCTCTTCCCAACGCTTGAGAATGTCCGGCTCGCGACGGGCGAGATCCGCCTTCATCGGGAAGCCGGTCTGGGGCAGGTTGATGGTTTGTTTGTAATCCATTTGAAGTGACTAGTGACTAATGACTAATGAATGGTCAGAAACTGTATGAACGATATCTGGCTAGTGCTTCCGGCCAGTCACCATTCATTAGTCACCATTCACTTCTCCTCTAAGTATCTGCCGCGCCTGCGCGGCGTCTCGATTCATCTGCTCAGTCAGCGCATCCATGTCGGCGAACCAGCGCTCCGCGCGCAGGTAGGCGATGAAGTCGACGTGCACGTGCTGGCGATACAGATCGCCGTTGAAGTCGAACACGTGAGCTTCCAGCAGCAGCTCCTTGCCGTTCACCGCCGGGCGCGTGCCCAGGCTCGCAACACCCGGCGCGTTCTTCAGGCCGCCGCCGGTCACTCGAATCGCAAATATGCCGGCGACCGGCGTCGCGCGGCGATGTAACCGGAGATTCGCGGTCGGAAAGCCCAGCTTCCGGCCCAGCTTCTCGCCATGAATCACCTTGCCCGTCATCCGATAAGGACGACCCAGCAACTTCGTCGCCTTGGCCATGTCCCCGACCGCCAGCGCCTCACGGATTCCGGAGCTGCTGACCCGCTCGCCGTCGATCTCGAACGGCGGCACTTCGGTGACCTCGAAGCCCGCGGCTGCCCCGAGCGAGCGCAAACAGGCGATGTCGCCCTGGCTGCCGCGCCCGAAGCGGAAGTCGTGCCCTACCACGATGTGGCGGGCGCCGAGCGCTTTTACCAGTACCTCATCTACGAACTCTTCGCGGCCGAGCCCGCGCATGCGTTCGTCGAAGCGCAGGCAGACGAAACGGTCGACCCCGTAGCACTCCAGCGCTTCGAACTTTTCGCGAAAACGGGTCAGCCGGGCCGGCGGCGTGCCTTTGGCGAAAAACTCGCGCGGCGTCGGCTCGAACGACAGCAAAGCAGCTGGCAACTCGTACTGCGCAGCACGCTCGCGCAGCACTCGGATCATCTCCTGATGCCCGAGGTGAATGCCGTCGAACGCCCCGATCGTCAGCACGCAGCCCTGCTGCCCGGCTCGCAGGTTGTACAGGCCCCGAATGAGCTCCACCGCGGCCCTCGTGCTCCGCCATTGCAAGGATTGAGGTGAACCGACAGTCCACATGAAGTGAACCATTATAGGGAAGTCGGGGGCGACTGCAGTCGGAACTGAGCGGCCCGTACGCCCATCACCCACAACGAGGCGAAATACACCCCGATTCCGCCGACGACCAGCCCGGCCAGCCAGCCGATCCGGTGCCATTTTGAGGTCGCAAGCCAGGTCGCGATGTCCCCGCCGAACCACCACAGGAAAGCCGCCATCAGTGCGCTTGCCACGACGATCCGAACGAGCAGTCCGCGCATGGCCTGGCCACGCCGGAGCACCTGGGTGCGCACCAATCCCAGGTAGAGTAAGGCGGCATTCATGATGGCGCCGACGCCATTGGTCAACGCCAGCAAGGTATGTGCGCCCGGCGTCTTGAGGTGCCCCGTCAGCCACAGAGTGACGACCACGATGAAATTCAACAGCATCGTCACGCCCAGCGCGCGCATCGCCACTTTCACTGGGCCCTTGGTGTTCTGTTGGGCGTAATAGCCGGTCGCGAGCACCTTGATCATGCTCCAGCCCAGCAGCGCGAGCGAAAACGCCATCAGCGCCAGACGCGTCATTTCCGCATCGACGGGCTTGAACTCGCCGTGCTGAAGCAGCGTGACGGTCAACGGACCGGCCATCGCGAACAACGCCACGGACGCCGGAATGACGATGAGGCAAACGAGGCGCACTGCCCAGGCGAGCGTCGCCGAAAACTCATCCGGTGACTTCTTCGCATGCTGCGAAGACAGGCTCGGCAGAATCACCGTGGCCAGCGCGATGCTGAAAACGCCGAGCGGAAACTCGACCAGGCGGTCCGCGTAATACAGCCACGTCATGCTCCCGTCCGCGAGCAGCGAAGCGATGCCGGAGCTGATCATGACGCTGAGCTGGCCCATCGAGGAGCCGACAATTGCCGGCCCCATGAGCCTCGCGATGCGCTTGACCGCCTCGTGCTCCCAATTCCAGCGCGGGCGACGAATCACACCCAGCTTGATCAATGCCGGGATTTGAATGATCAGCTGAACAACACCGCCGACGAACACACCGACGGCGAGCGCCACCACCGGCTGCTCGAAATGCGGCGAAACCCAGGCGGCGAATACGATCAGGACGATGTTCAGCACCACCGACGTGAATGCCGGCAGCGCGAACTGCTGATAGCTGTTGAGCACGCCACCGGCGAGCGCGGTCAGCGAGACGAACAGCAGATAGGGAAAGGTCCAGCGGAGCATTTCCACCGCGAGCCCGAACTGCCCCACCTCTTTCGTCGTGAAGCCCGGCGCGCAGATGGCAACGATGACCGGCGCGGCAATCACGCCGATCACGGAAACGACCGCCAGGAATGCGCCCAGCGTTCCGGCGACCGAATCGACCAGCCCGCGGACCTCTTCCTGGGATCGATTTGCCTTGTACTCGGCGACCACCGGCACGAAGGCCTGCGAGAACGCGCCCTCGGCAAACAATCGCCGCAAAAGGTTGGGAATCTGGTTGGCGAGGACGTACACCTCCAGATACACCGCCGGGATCATGACGGCCTGCACGACGTCCCGCACCAGCCCGGTGATCCGGGACAGCAGGGTGGTGATTCCGACAATGGCGGTACTGCGAAAAAAGCCGCGGCTCATAGGTGGCCGGACTCGAATGAGGTGGGCTGGGCAAGCGTCATAGGGGCGGCAATGGTAGTGAAGATGACGACCGCCTGCCTCGAAAAGGGGACAGATTTAATTTCAGGCGCGCAATTGAGGGCGCGGCACGGGTCCAGAAAATTAAATCTGTCCCCTTTTAAGGCGGAAGTTGGCTATTTTCGGGGCAGAGCGTCACTTTGCCCTTGCCTTACAGCCGATCGGCCGGCAGAATTCGCGACCTCTTTTTTGGAGCTTTCACGACTGTGGCCAATATCAAGTCCGCCGAAAAGCGCGCCCGCCAGACCGTCAAGCGCCGTGCCCGTAACGTGGCTGGCCGCTCGAAGTTGCGTACTGCCATCAAGGGCGTCGTTAATGCGGTGGAAGCCGGCGACAAAGACACCGCCGTTGCCAAACTCAAGGCCGCCGGTCCGATCATCGACTCGGCCGTGAACAAGGGCCTGATCCATCGCAATAAGGCTTCTCGCCATAAGAGCGCCCTGAATGCTCGCGTGAAGAGCCTGGCCGCCGGCTAAGCCGCGCAGCGAACTCTCTGATGCAGAAAAGCCGGGCAATGCCCGGCTTTTTTTGTTGGTGGCGACCCGATCCGGCACAGTTGGCAGGATCGGGATGGCGCGTTAACCAGCCTCGACCTCGCGCGGCGCGTCGATCTCTTCGAGCCGCTTCATGATGTTTTCGCAAAGCTCGGTGGTGCCCTGGTGCGCGAGACCTGAGATCCGATACACCGGCCCCTTCCAGCGCAGCCGACGGACGATGTCCTTGCAGACCTTGTCGGCCTGATCCTCGGGCAACAGGTCGACCTTGTTCAGAATCAGCCAGCGCTCCTTCTTCTCCAGATCCGCGCTGAACTTCTTCAACTCGGCGACGATCGCACGCGCGTCTTTGACCGGATCGGAGTCCGGGTCCGGCGGGCTCACATCGATGAGATGCAGCAGGACCCGGGTGCGCTGGAGATGCTTCAGGAACTGAATTCCCAGGCCCGCCCCATCGGCCGCGCCTTCGATCAGACCGGGGATATCGGCCATGACGAAGCTGCGATGGACGCCGACGCGAACCACGCCGAGATTGGGATGCAGCGTCGTGAAGGGATAGTCGGCCACTTTCGGCTTCGCCGCGGAAACCGCACGAATCAACGTCGATTTGCCGGCGTTCGGCAGGCCCAGCAGGCCGATGTCCGCCATGACTTTGAGCTCGAGCCGCAAATCGCGCTTCTCGCCCGGCAGGCCCGGCATCGCCTTGCGCGGCGTGCGATTGGTGCTGCTCTTGAAACGCGCATTGCCCCAGCCGCCCTTCCCGCCCTTGGCCACCAGCAGGCGCTGACCTGCCTCGGTTACGTCGCCCAGCTCTTCCTCGGTATCGACATCGACGATCGTCGTGCCGATCGGCACCTCGACGACCAGGTCCGTGCCGCCCGCGCCAGTCATGTCTTTGCTCGAACCCGCGGTGCCGTGGGGAGCGCGAAAGCTGCGGTTGTAGCGGAAATCGGCCAGCGTATTGATGCCCGCCTTGCCGACGAGATAGATGTCCGCGCCCTTGCCGCCATCGCCGCCGTCGGGGCCACCAAAGGGGATGAACTTCTCGCGACGAAAGCTCACGGCGCCTCGCCCGCCGTTACCGGCTTGAACCTTGATCGTGGCTTCGTCGACGAAACGCATGTTGCTAGTTTGGATATACGGAGGGCTGAAAAAAAGAGCCCCGGCGCGGGCCGGGGCTCTTTCGTCCTGCGATCGCGCTGGTCCCGATTACTCGGAGACGACGCTCACGAAAGTCTTCTGCTCGATGCCGCGCTTGCGGAACACCACGCGACCCTCGGCCGTCGCGAACAGGGTGTAATCCGTGCCGCAGCCGACGTTGTCGCCGGCGCGATACTGCGTGCCGCGCTGACGAACGATGATGTTGCCGGCGATCACGCGCTCGCCGCCGAACTTCTTGATACCCAGTCGTTTGCTTTCTGAGTCGCGGCCGTTCTTGGTACTGCCGCCTGCCTTTTTATGTGCCATGGCGTGTGATCTCCAAAATCAGTAGAAAAATTAGCCGCCGACGATGCCCGTCACCTTCACTTCCGTGAACGGTTGACGGTGCGTGCCCTGGCGCAGGTAGTGCTTGCGGCGACGGAACTTGACGATGACTTTCTTATCGCCCTTGCCGTGGCTCTGCACGGTGCCCGTGACCTTGCCGCCGCTCAGAAAAGGAGCGCCGATCTTGACCTGATCGCCTGAACCGACCAGCAGCACCTTGTCGAACTCGACGTTGGCGCCAGCCTCGGCATCGAGCTTCTCGACGCGCACGACCTGGCCTTCGCTGACGCGGTACTGCTTACCACCCGTGGAAATGACGGCGTACATGATTGACCCAATGCTCCGGGGGCCGGGAAGACCCCGGCTGAAAAGGGCGTGAAGTGTACGGAGCGGACGCGCTATAGGCAACAGCCGAAGCCGCATCCGGGCCAAAAAACGCCGCGAAATACCTCCATGAGGGCTAACCCGTCAGGATTCGCCTCATGTTCACGCCGACCACCGGGCACTCTGGCCGAGAGTTTCAGGCTTTTCACGGCTCCCTGAAAGCCGCGAAGACAACTAAGTCTGCGACATGCGACAGCTTGCTGCCGTGATGGGCTACCATTCGCCCTCGGCTATTTCTCCTTGGAATCCATGAGCTTCGAGTCCATCAAAGCGCTGGTCGATGACGACCTGCGACAGGTCGATGCGGTCATCCGCAACCGCCTGGCCAGCGACGTAGTTTTAGTCAATCAGATCGCCGAGTACATCGTCGGCAGCGGCGGCAAACGCCTGCGGCCGCTGCTGGTCGTGATGGTTGCGCGTGCCTGCGGTTATCGCGGCGCTCAGCACTCCGAAGCCGCCGCCATCATCGAATTCATTCACACGGCCACCCTGCTCCACGACGACGTGGTCGACGGCTCCAAACTCCGTCGCGGCCGCGACACCGCCAATGAAGTGTGGGGCAACGAGGCCAGCGTGCTGGTGGGCGATTACGTCTACTCGCGCTCGTTCGAAATGATGGTGTCCCTGGAGAGCATGCGGATCATGTCCGTCATGGCCAGCGCCACCAACAAGATCGCCGAGGGCGAGGTGCTGCAACTCCTGAACGCCAACGACCCGGACACCACGGAGGAGCGGTATTTCGAGGTGATCTATCGAAAGACCGCCAAGCTCTTCGAGGCCGGCGCGCAGATCGCCGCGCTTCTGGCCGGCGCCACGCCCGAAGTCGAAGCCGCCATGGCCGCCTACGGCCGCCACCTCGGTACGGCGTTCCAACTGGTCGACGATGTACTGGATTACCAGTCAAACAGCGCGGAGCTCGGCAAAAACCTCGGTGACGACCTGGCCGAAGGCAAACCCACCCTCCCTCTTATATATGCGCTGCGCACCGGCACCGAGGACATGCGGGTACTGATCCGACGCAGTATCGAGGAAGGCAGCATCGATCGCCTCGCCGACATCACTGCCGCAATTGAAACTACTGGGGGCCTTGCGTACACTGCGCGGCTCGCGCGGCAGGAGGCCGCCCGCGCCATCGACGCAATCGCCGTATTGCCCGACTCGGCGTATAAGCAAGCCTTGCGCGAGCTCGCTGATTTCGCGGTCGAACGCACCTACTAGCGTTCGCATGCAGTCAGACTCTTCGGAGCTGACGCAGATCATCAGACCGCATTGGGTTTCGGGGTGTAGCTCAGCCTGGTAGAGCGCTACGTTCGGGACGTATAGGTCGCAGGTTCAAATCCTGTCACCCCGACCATTCAAAACATTCGATTTTTTTCTTGGGATTAGCGCTGGGGTTCCGGCGTAACTCTGCTCGGGGTCCGGGCGGGGTGTTGGCGCTTTCGCCTCTTGGTGCGCAAGGAATCGCTTAATGGCGGCGGCGCACTCAGCTGGCCGGCTCTGAAGCAGCAAATGCGGGCCCTCAATCTGTTGCACCGTGGCTCGCGGGAGCGCCTGCGTAAGCTGCCGGCTCAGGCGGTCGCTCACGATCCGGTCTCGGGTGGCCTGCAGATACAGCACGGGCGCCATGATCCGGAGAAGCAGCGGTGTCACGTCGATTCCGGATAGAGTCTCCAATCGGTTCCGAATCGTTGCTGCAGACAGCGATCGAACGACAGATGCCGCTCGATCAACAAGGGCGTCGTCACTTTCGCCATTCAGGCAAAAGCCTCGCAACAATGGCTTCTGCATCCGAGTCGGAGTGAACAGAAACGCCGGCATGTACCGCGCCGCGTGCGTTAGCGTTCGAAAGGGACTCACCGCGAATGTAGCGCAGAGGACCGCGCATTTGATGCGCGCTGGATATCTCGCCAATAACGATAGCGCGACTGGCCCGGAGAATGACTCCGCTACCAGAACTGCATTCTCGTGCGGCAGGATCCTGGCGACACTGTCTATGTACTCATTCAGTGACCGCTCGGCATCGTACCGGACCGTCGCCGAAGCTACGTCTTCGCCAAGAGCCGCTTGCAGGGGCCCGAATAGCTCACCTGTTCCGTCGAATCCGGGCAGAAGCACTAGCTGCAAGCTGTTGCTCATTGAAGCATTCGTGGTCCCTCTTGCTCGTCATCTTATCGTTTGTTGTACCCCCCAGCACATCGATAATTCGGACGACAAAGCGCTGCTGCGTCTTGGATAGCGCCTGGAGGCGCTCCGCGTGGCGCATCGCTCTCGGTGAGAGCCGGCGCTTCCTGACTGGCGGCTCCGGAGCGAAGCCGAGGAACTGGTCGATGCTGAGACGGAACAGCCTCGCGAGCCGTTCGAGAACGAGAACGGAAATGCGCCTGTCCCCGATCTCGTAAGCAAACACCGCCTGTTGAGAAACACCGAGCGCGCGAGCCAGCTCCGCTTGCGTCATACCTCGTGACTTGCGCAACTGCGTGACGCGCTTGCCGAGCGCGGCAAAATAAGCGCGACTTTCTTTTTTGATCTGCGGCGACTTTGGTGATGCGGGTTGCGTGTCGCTCACGTGCGCGCCCTGCCCGCTCTACTTCGAACTTCCGGAGTCAGCTTCGTCGTCCGATGGCTTCTTCGGCGGCGGGCTGAACTCGCCGGCTTTGAAGCGCCTGACGATCTTCTCGAGCGCATCCACCGATTCTTTGATCAGTCTTGCGATGAGCTCGGCCACATCGGCGTGCATCGTTGCATCATCGTCATCGGAGTACAGCAAGACGTCGTACAGAACTCTGGCCATGCCCTGAACCTGCATGAGGTTAACGCGCTCCGCTTCGATGAGTTCTTCGAGAGAGCGGCCGGCGGGAAGTGCTTCGTATGTTTCCTTCTCCGCCATGAGCTGTTTACCTCTTGCGGAGCGGTGAGCTGCACAACCGCTCGATGGCTTCTGCGCCACCGATTAGCCGTTCGTGGAGGGCTGCCTGCCCTTCGTGGCATTGCTGAGCCGCGTCGCGAAGGCCGTCAGCGACGAAGAGTGCTTCGGTGACGTCGTCGTTCGCTTCGCCAGCGCTTGAGCTTGCGAAGAACTTGCTGCGGGTTAGGAGGATCGCGCGGATCAGCAGGCGGGTGCGACGGAGTAATGCCGTGTCACCCTGCGACCGGCACCATCCCTCGGTCTGCCGGACGCTGGCGAGCAGCGCGTTGAGACCCATGCTGAGGATGACCATGTCTTCGCGGCTGGCGCGGGTCATGGCTCATACCTCGCGCGAGGCGCGCCGGTGCTTGAGCTGAGTTGGCCTGAACGATTGTTAGAAGATACCGGCGAGTAGTTGCGAACGCATCCTGGCCGCCGGTTCATGGCTGCGCCCTACCCGATAAAGTTCGGGGGAGCACGGCAGAGCCGTTTGTTCTGTGAGATACACGCGCATGCCCGCGCAAGCGCCGGGTGCGCCATAATGAAGGAAGCCATAACTGCCTCTGAGAAGGCGTTGTGGTTAGGCCCTCGTCGATGTTTCCAGCATCGGCGGGGGCCGCCCTACGCGGTTTCACACCGCTTGATCACACTATGCCCCGGGTCTTCGAAAGTCCAGACTCTGATAGACCTGCTCACGAGGGACAGGGGGAGGCGAAAATCAGGCGGGGCACTGTCGGATGAAACATCGGAACCGCGAACCTTCCGGTGTCACAGACATCCGCAGAGTTGATTGCTGCGGCGGCGGTGCAGCTGCTTTTGGAAGGCACGCCAGCGTGGATATCGTCAAAACTCGGCGCACCGAAGAATTGGAATAGCAGCGACGTCGGCTCGCTCAGAACGACCAGCGCCGATCCGACGCTTGGCAAAATCATTGCGTTCAAGGGCCGCATGTCCGCCTGATCGGCACATTAAGAAAGGAAGAGCATGGCACGGGTTAGGGTCGTAGAAATAAAGAATTTCCGGGGCATCAACGAACTGACTTGGTATCCGGCTGCCGGAATCAATTGCCTGATCGGTCCCGGCGACAGCGGTAAGTCCTCTATTCTCGATGCGATCGATTTTTGCCTCGGAGCGCGCCGGAGCATCCAGTTCACGGACGCTGACTTCCACCTGCTGGATGTCGAGACACCGATCACGATCGCGGTCACGTTAGGTGAAATCGACGACCACCTGAAGAGTCTCGAGACCTACGGCATGTACGTCCGCGGATTCAATGCCGCAACCGGAACGATTGAGGACGAACCGGAGAAGGATGCCGAAACCGTGCTGACGGTGAAGCTCACCGTCGCGAGCGATCTGGAGCCGACGTGGACGCTGGTGTCGAAGCGTGCAGATGCGCAAGGACTGACGAGGAATCTGAGCTGGTGTGACCGTGTTCGGCTTGCCCCGACACGGATTGGTGTGATGGCCGATTATCACTTGGGATGGCGGCGCGGCTCGGTATTGAATCGGGTCTCGGAGGAGCGCGCGGATGCATCCGCGGCTCTGGCCAAGGCGGCCCGTGACGCCCGAGCCGCCTTCGGGGATCAAGCGCAAGGTCAGTTGGGTGAGACGCTGGGCGTCGTCGCAACGACGGCGAGGGAGCTTGGAATTCCCATCGGCGAGAATATCAAGGCCATGCTGGACGCTCACTCCGTATCGTTCAGCGGCGGTACGATCTCACTTCATGATGAGGATGGTGTGCCGCTGCGTGGTCTGGGCATCGGCTCGACACGGTTACTCATCGCTGGTCTACAACGAAAGGCGGCGGCGCACTCATCTATCATCCTGATCGACGAGTTGGAACACGGCCTGGAACCGCATCGTATCATCCGGCTCCTTGGATCTCTCGGTGCGAAAGATGTGCCACCACCGCTGCAAGTATTCATGACGACGCACTCGCCGGTCGCGCTGCGTGAGCTGTCGGGGGATCAGCTGTTCGTCACACGCAGTTCCGTCGATCGGCATAACGTTCGGCTCCTCGGCACTGCGGACGACATCCAGAGTACGATCCGGCTGTATCCTGACGCTTTCCTCGCGCCGAAAGTCATCGTCTGTGAGGGCGCCAGTGAGATCGGATTGATCCGCGGACTTGATCAGTACCGGACGGCGAATGGCAAAGCCGCCATTACTGCCCAGGGAACGGCGCTCGCCGATTGCGGTGGCGGGGATGCTGACAGGCCATTCAAGCGTGCGGCGGCTTTCCATGCGCTGGGATATCGCGCGGCGGTGGTTAGGGACGACGACAAAAGGCCGACCACAGCAGTAGAAACAAGCTTCATTGCCGGCGGCGGGACTGTTGTCGCATGGCGTGACGGGCGTGCGCTGGAAGACGAGCTGTTTCTAAGCCTAACCGACGATGCCGTTGGCAAACTCCTCGACCGGGCTGTCGAATTGCATGGCAAAGAGCTGATCAACGAGCACATCAAATCGGCGTCGCAGAACGCAAAGGACCTCGACGGTATTAATTTTGAAGCTGTCATTAATGGGATATCACGCGAGAGCCGCGCCGTTCTTGGCAAGGCAGCGCGAACGAAGAAGGCCGGCTGGTTCAAGTCGGTCACATGGATGGAGGACGCTGCCCGCGACATCGTCGGCCCGGATCTGGCGAATGCCGATCCTGACTTCAGGGCGCTGGTTGATTACATCTTTGCGTGGGCAGGTGATGCCGGACAATGACATCGACCTGCTTGCGATCAATCGCGGCAGCGTGACCGCACCTGCGGGATGCGGAAAGACGCACTTAATCGCTGAGGCCCTCACACGTCATGGCGGCCGCAAGCCGATGCTCGTGCTGACACACACCAATGCTGGGGTGGTCGCGCTGCGTGAGCGACTGGACCGGGCAGGTGTACCCGCCAAAGCCTACCGTCTCTCGACGATCGATGGATGGGCCATGCGGCTCATCTCTACATTTCCGGCGCGGAGCGCGCACAGTACCAACCTGCTGCAACTGGCAAATCCCCGCACCGACTATCCCAGGATCCGCATCGCCGCAGCCAACCTGCTGAAGGCGGGTCACGTCAGCGACATCCTGGCCGCAAGTTACGCGCGACTCCTGGTGGATGAATATCAGGATTGCTCGATCCGGCAGCACGCCGTAGTCGCCTACGCTGCGCAGACGTTGCCCACGTGCGTGCTGGGCGATCCGTTGCAGGCGATCTTCGGCTTCGGCGGTGACGATCTGGCGAAGTGGGCCGACGACGTCTGCGCGTACTTCCCGCGGGCCGGTGAACTTGGTACCCCTTGGCGATGGATCAATGCTGGCGCTGAGCCGCTGGGCCGATGGCTGCTCGACGTGCGCGACAAGCTGCTTCGTGGCGAGCCCATAGATCTGCGGACAGCCCCCACAGGCGTGAGCTGGATCGAGCTTGACGGTACCGCCGCAGACCATCAGCGACGCCTTCGAGCTGCTCGCGCGCGTCCGCCGGATGGTCAGGGCTGTGTTCTAATCATCGGGGACAGCATGAATCCTGACGGCCAACGTCAGTTTGCCAGTCAGACGCCAGGGGCCATCACCGTTGAAGCCGTCGACCTGAAGGACCTGGTTTCATTCGCGATGACCTTCGACCTCGGCGCACCGGACGCGCTGGAGCGGCTCGCCAACTTTGCTCAGAGTGTCATGCGAAACGTCGGCGCACCGGACCTGATGAGGCGCGTGCAGTCATTGATGCGTGGAACCGCACGGAAGGCGCCGACAGATGTCGAGGCTGCGGCTTTGTGCTTCGCGCGGGCGCCGTCACACCGTGCTGCCGTCGATCTGCTGGTCGAGATCGGCAAGGAGGCGGGAGTGAGCCCGCACCGACCCGCGGTGCTACGCGCGTGTATCAAAGCGCTACAGCTTTGCCACGGGACAGAGGGGCTGTCGTTCCACGACGCCGCCCTTCGAATGCGCGAGCAGAACCGTCTAGTGGGAAGGCCCCTACCAAGGCGAGCCGTCGGCAGTACGCTGCTATTGAAAGGGCTTGAGGCAGATATGGCAGTAATTCTCAATGCCGGTGCGTTGGATGCGCGCAACCTCTATGTCGCCATGACGCGGGGGTCGAAAGCTCTTACAGTGTGTGCTCCCTCCCCGCTTCTCATGAACGCAGTCACCTTAAAGCGCGCGTAATTCACTCTAAGCGTCTTGATTCTCAGTCGGTTTCTCTCGCCCTAAATGGGGCGCGCAAGTGCACGTTTGGTCAGAGCACTGACAATTGCCTCCGCTGCGGCGCTGGCAGAGTATTTCCCAAGATCGACAAGCATGTCCGCGACAACGTGCAGTGATCGCGCTGAACGCTCGTTGTCGTGGTCTATAGCGCTCTCGTATGGAGTTGAGTCCCCCGCGGCACCTTGAGATATCTGCCGCGCTTTGTAGCGGTCAACAAGAATTGACTCATCAGCCGTGAAATGGACATGGAACACAGCATCAGCAAAGGAAGCACGGAAGTGTTCGATCTGGCGCCTCTTCCGAACCGCATCGACCACCCACCTTGACGAATCAGGAGCACGTTTCATTGCGGGAAGCGCCACAGAATCGATCAACCAACGGTAGTCCGTCTCCTCATCTAGCCTATCCCCGAGTTCTTGAAGTACGACGCGTTCGCTGCTCAAACCAGCCCGTTCCGCCTCCGCGCGTAAGTACTGACTCGATTTCAGATAAGCGAAACCATGTTTACTCACCAACGCTTCGCGCACCGCGGTCTTGCCGACAGCAACGGGGCCGCTCATCAATAGCATCGCGCTGGGCTCATTCATGGAATCAGCTCCTGCAACACGACATCTCCTCGCATGCGCCGGACTGCGATGACATGATCCGAGATGTCCGGGATACTGTAGTCGACTACGACCTCCACTACCTCTTTCTCTGGTCGGCCATTCGACCTCGCCGGATAGTCACTGAGGCGTCGGAACGTATCTTTCCCACGCCTATGAGGAATCGGAAAAGTATTCCCCGAGTTCATCGGGCACAGCCAGACAGAGTCGACATGCTCTTCAAGAAGACTCGCAGAGTTGATTGTCAGCACATCATGCTCCAGCGCGCGGTAATGCCTAGCACCGAGCAGTCCAAACAGGCGGCGCTCCTGGGCCCACATGAACACCTTGCCATTGATGAGGGCGTACCATTCCTCCGTCGTAATCCCGTCCTGCAGACCTTTCGCTAGTCGATCGGGAGCCATCGGTTTCTGATCTCTTAGCACGATCGGTTCATGATCGCCAACCACCACTTTCTCCGGCCGATGCTCTCTCTCCAGCCGGCGTCGCTCATCGCCAGAGATACCATGGAGGTCAAGTACCGCGCAGGTACTCAACAATCCGCGCTGCTTGATGTTTGGCCAAGTATCCTTTTCAGCCATATGAAATAGCCGAGGATACCGTTCGACGAAGTCTTTAGCTTTCATTCGGCTGCAATCACCACATCCGCCGATCAATGATATTCCGTTCATTGAAGGCAGTTGACAACATCGACACACGTACGCCGCTAACTTTCTCGAGTTCCTCAACAAAGCGGACCGTATCCGGAGTCAGTTGCTCGTAGCGGTAGGCCGTCCTGTTGCGGACATCGAAATAGTCTACGAATGTCAGGGCAATGTCCGTTGGCCCATTCAGGACCAACGACCGGCGAACCTGTGCCCAGTCGAACTCCGCTATGCGCCGTGGCCGCTTCGAGACGGAGCCCTTTTCCGTTCCACGCAGATCTTCGATCGGCACTCCCGAGCGGTGGGCGATTTCTTCAACGGTGATTTCCTTGCTCATGAAGCCGGAAGTGTTTCCGGTCTCTGAGTTCCCAACGCGAATGGGATAGGTACGGCAGACCATTACGACTCGGCGAGTGTGCCGAGCTGAGATTCCGGCCTCTGCAAGACATCCGGCGGCTGTGGTGACGCGAGACGTCACGTGGGGATAATGCCCATGATGAATACTTAGAGAGGTACCTTGTGTGCCTTCGAGCAGAATGCGACTTTCCGAAGAAAGAGCTTTAGCGAAGAACTCAAGCGAATCTCGCACATAGTGTCTCAACTCCGGAACTGCACGCGCCAGCCTCACATCGGTCTCAGGATACCTATGAAGGATTTTTCTCGCAGTTGCACGCCCCACTCCTTGTGCTGTCGAGCCGATCTGATCCTTAAGGTTCTCCGTTTCCCATTGCACGTCCTGGTCATCGATAATCATCGCTTGCGGATCGATGATCAGCTTGTCGTATGAAACCGAGAGCTCGGCAATCTCTCTTAAGAGATTCTTGAGATCAATGACCGCGCCTGCTCCGATGACGAGCATGGCTGCCCTATTTGCTATAGCACCCGACGGAAGCTGGCGAAACGTGTAAGGGGAGTCACCGGGCCGAAACACCACATGACCCGCATTCGGCCCGCCGACCCTAACGAGCACGTCATACTCGGGCGCAAGATAGTTAGCAATGTTTCCTTTACCTTCACTACCATATTGCCCGCCAACGAGAACATCCACTAGCGGCGTGGCAGCTGCTGGCCTTATCTCGGTTCGCGCAGCGATGCGCGCGTAAACATCGTCGGCGCTACAGCGATCTGTATCGATGACGACATCCGCTATGTCCGCCAAACTATCAACTTTCTTCTCTGTACGATTCTTCGCGAGCTCGTCGTATTCCACCGTCTCGCCAGCTGCACACGCTTTGGATTTGTAACGCTCGGCCAGCGTGGGGGCGCTTGCGCTAAGATGGACGTGCAGCACTCCCCAACCACCTTGGCGTATGTATTTCACCTGATCCGCCGTTCTAACTGAATCGACGACCACGCAGGGCGCCGAACGCTCAGTGAACACGAGTCTATTCAGAGTGTCAGCAACCCATCTTCCCGCTGTTTCTCGATCCAGTCGGTCTCCAGCCCGCTGTAGCGCGAAGCGAGATCCATGCACGCGACTGAGTCGCTGAATCAAAATATCCTTGGTCTTTACGAGAACTGCATCTTTCGCCGCCTTGAAACTATTAGCCAAGGTGGACTTACCTGAGCATATTCTCCCGGACAGAACGATCGCTGTTGGCTTCATGCCGCCCTTCGATTTGTTTTTCTCTCGCTCTACTCAAAGTTATCAGCCAGCTCTCTCGCCCAACTCTAGATTCTCTCAACTGGGTAGCTTGTAGACCGTCACTGGAACGCCCCTATCGACAAGTTCTTGAGTAATCAACTCCTTGACCAGGACCCAATCGGCACCCCCATGCCCTGTGCCGATTCGCGGCATATGAACAGACGCACCGAGTTGAGTCGCCTTTTCGCGGACCTTCGTCAATGTCCGGGCGAGAGCGGCATAGCTGAGGCGGGTTCCAGAGGATGGGCCAATTCCACGCTGGGCAACCATGTGTGCAAACTGCACGTCGTCAGCGCGGGACCCAAAGAAGACCTCGCCTAGTCTTGACGACTTCCCTACGGCCTCAGCCTCTAACCGATACTTCTTCCATACCTCCGGAAATCGGCGACGAACTTGAGCAGCAAACCCGCCCCCCCCCCATGCCGTGCTTGAATCAGGAATAACATGCACTATGATTTTCGGCCCTTGCCCGCGAGGATAGAGGGCATCGCCATCTAATTCAGTGATCGTAGGCGCCCGGTATGCATCTTCATCCGCGCTCAGAAGCAAACCAACAACGCGCGGAACCAGCGACCCTGGATATGGCGCGAGACCGACACCTTCTACTCGCATGCGTTGACCTGTAATCCATTCCTCCTCACCAACAGCAGTGAACCCAATGGCGTTGGCTTCAAGAATGACGCTGTTAGTTGGTACAAGCTGCCCCACGCGAATCGGGCATTCCCAACCCGGCGCTGGAATGATGTAGTCGACGTGGTACAGCCCATCCTCATGTCGTGAGGCGCAAAATGCCGCGCCTGGCTGACTGGCCAACTTGACCAAACGAATTAAGCAAGACTCTACCGACACGTCGAAACGCTTGCGAAGTTCAAGGACTGACTGAATTGAAAGCGCCTCGCCCGCCAACTGCGAGAAACTGCCCAGTGGCATAAGTAATTCCGCCGCACCGATATTGCAGAGAACTTCTAGCTGCCAGTTGTCAGGCACATCACTGGCGTGCCCACCTCGACATCTGACTTCATCGGCACAGTCATGAAATAAGGTATGCGCAATTTCGTGAGCGATGGAGAACCTGAGACGACCGCGCGGGCGTAACGGATTGAACTCGAGCTGTAAGGTGCCGTTGTCTGCTGGGACGGTGCGAGCGTCCGCAATGTCCCCTCGGGCGATGACACGAAGATTCTGCCGCTCGGCCAATATCAACGGATCGAAAGGTGGACCGGCCCAACCCTCATCCATTGCCGTCAAGGCAAGGGAACGCGCCTTCTGCTCCATGGCTCGGATGGGATCTTCTCCCTCTGCGAACGCGAGAACAGATGCGTTGGTCCATTTGAACGAGTTCACCATTAGTAGACGTGCTCCGCGCGCGCCGGCCGCCGCGATCAACTATCGGACAGAACTCCGACGCTGAGATTCTTTGGTCCGCAGTATAAGGATTGAGGGGACGACGTCCACCTTAATTTCACCTCTAACTCGGCACCTCAACCTTATTCAGAGATGCCCCAGAGGGGCACATGCCGAAATCCGTGAAAGTACCCCTGGCAACACTTGATTCTCCTCAGAATCGGGTTGACGGTTAGCGGGCCTACGTCGCGCCGAAACCCTGGGGCAGCGATTGCGACGGAAGCGGCCGACCGTCAATCGAGGACGCCCATATCGGACCTCCCGATGACTCAACGAACTAACTCGTTGTCCTTCAATCGCAAGCAACGCGCTCGCTCGACCAGATCACCCGCCAACCACTCCTTGTCGGTGCGCGCGGGCGGCATGTGGTCGACGAATCGCGCAACATCGCTGGCAAGCTGATGCCGCCCCTCAACAAGCAGAAGATCCCGCACGGCTTTCCATCCGCGCACGACTTCCATTCTGGATCGCTGCAGCTGAGCGGCGCCAGATCTACCCAGGGCGCCCGCTTTCAGCTCGCGCACGACTTCGTTCACTCGCGCGACCATGTGTGACGACTCTCCTCTCTGAGCTGCCCTGAAAATTGAGTCCAACTTCGGCGCCCGACTTTGCCCGCGAACACTTCGCTCCGTAGCGTTCGCCTCAACGCCACGCGCTCGAAGATGACGCGCAAACTCCTGCCGCCAATATCGCAGAGTCGCCTTGCGAATGTTGAGCCGCACGCCGTCTTCGCTAAGCGCCTTCACCACGACATGCACATGCGGGTGCGGCTCATCCGTGTGGAGAACCATCGCGTAGCGATGCTTGAGTCCGAACTCCTCACGAGCGAAGTCGCGGACCGCCGCTAGTACCTTCTGAGGCGGCGTGCCTGCCGGCATGGAGAAGATCAGCCTGTGGACCAGCTTCGGCGGCTTTCGCCGATTCGTCGCGAACAAGTCGAGCCGCTTGCGATCTTCCTCTAGATCCAAGTCCCAGTCGTCGACGAGTTGCCGCCCTACTCCCCGACCGGTCAAGCGCTGGCCGTCGTCGGTCTCGATCTCCAACTCGCCGCGCCTACCGATGTAGCTGAAATGTGCATTGACGCCTCGGCCAGTGATCGAACCGCCACCGCCCGTCACCTTGACCACTACTTCAGGCGCTCGCGAGACCGTCCGGTGGATCTGTGCGATCTGAGCGGGCGTCAGGGAAAGCCGATTTTCGGGACCTGCGCGGCCATAGCTGATGATGTCGAGGAGCATGCCGAGCTCATTACTATGCGGAAGTCGGGCCGGATGTTTCATCCTGGAGCCCCTTTTCTAAGCATTTGCCGATTTGCGCATTCGGCATAGTTTTTGTTCGCTCTGACGTGTGTCTGTA